>UMEZ01027666.1_pt1 | contig 19521 bp, 15 predicted proteins | sample 1964841 | NCBI WGS metagenome assembly UMEZ01 (sample SAMEA4836029, study PRJEB28245) | human gut metagenome | biome: gut microbiome; material: fecal sample | place: Denmark | collected 2008 | reverse complement strand
CCCCCGGCCATGATAAGGCCCGTCATGATGCGTGGGAAGCAGGCCGGCAAGAGGACATGCCAGATGGTCTGCCAGTGCGAAGCACCGAGACCGAGACTGCCGTTGCGGTAGCTTGAAGGCAGGTTGCGCAGGGCATCTTCCGTGACGGACGTAACCAGCGGCAGCGTCAGGATGGAGACGGACAGGGCGCCGGCGAAGAGGTTCCACTGAGAACCGGTCATGACGATGAAGACCAGGTAGCCGAACAAGCCGACGACGATGGAAGGCAGGGATGCCAGGGTTTCGACGGCCATGCGGACCCAGTGTGTAATGCGGCCCTTCTTGGCATATTCAGCCAGGAAGATGCCTGCCGGGATACCCGTAATGGCACTGGCGACGAGAGCCAGGAAGACGAGGTAGACCGTATTGAAGAACATGCTGCCCAGACCCTTAGGACCGAAGGACATCAGTTCCGGCGTCATGCCTTCGATGCCGCTGACGACGACGTGCAGGACGAAGGCGATGAGCAGGATGACGGCAAAGGCGGCACCGGCCACGAAAATGCCCGTCATGATTTTATCTTTGCGTTTCTTTGCTTCAACAGAAACCATCTTAACGGCCTCCTTTCAATTCAGAAGCAGCGTTGATCTGGTGAATGATGAAGATGAAGAGGAATGACAGCAGGAAGAGGACGAGAGCCATCGTCCAGAGAGCTGCGTTGTATTCGCCGCCTTCCATGGCGCCGCCCATATCCGCTGAAATAGCAGTGGTCAGCGTACTGGCAGGCAGGAAGAGGGATTTCGGGAAGACCTTCATCTGGCCGATGACCATGGCGACAGCCAGGGCTTCGCCGAGGGCGCGGGCCAGACCGAGGATGATACCCGTGAAGATACCGCTCTTAGCGGCCGGGAGAACGACGTGGGCTATCGTTTCCCAGCGCGTCGCGCCGAGGCCGTACGAAGCTTCACGCCAGGACTTCGGTACGGCAGCCATGGCATCGGCAGCCATGGTCGTAATGGTCGGGAAGATCATGATGGCCAGGACGATGCCGGCAGCAAGGACGGAGAAGCCGAAAGGCATGGGAAAGATTTTCCGCAGGACCGGGATGAGGACGGTCATGCCGACAAAGCCGTAGACAACGGAAGGAATGCCCGTAAAAAGTTCGATAGCCGGCTGGATGAGGCGGCGCCGCTGAGGCGTTGCGATTTCCGTCATGTAGATGGACGAAGCCAGGCTGAAGGGCAGGGAAATAATCAGGGACAGGAGACAGGTGACGAGAGAGCCTGCCAGGAACATGGCTGCGCCGACCTGACCGCCGCCTTCGACGGTATCACTCGGTTTCCACTGTCCGGAAAAGAGAAATTCTGTTACACTGTGGCCGAATACGGTGAACGTATCGGTCCCTTTGATAAAAAGAAAAGCGCCAATGAGAAGCGGCACCAGTGCCATACCGATGCCGCAAATCGTGATGAACGTCTTGGCTGCTTTCTCGTTGCGGTGAGCCCGCTGGACTACCGTATCGATTGCATTCATATCCGTTCCTCCAACTTATTAATGAACTTCTTTCGTCTGCATCTTCGAGCTTACGCCGTAGCCAAGTTCTTCGATACGTTTGCCGTAATCAGCACCCGTGATGTATTCGATGAAGGCTTTGACTGCCGGTTTCGGATCCTTGCTGGTGTAGATGTGTTCATAGCCCCAGACACTGTACGTGCCGTTGTAGGTATTTTCCAGGGTCGGTGCGACACCGTCGATGGAAACGGCAGAGACCGTGTCATTGTTGAGCAGGTACGGCAGAGCGACGTAGCCGATAGCGCCCGGGTTCTGGGCAACGCTCTGGATGAGGATGCCGGAGTTATCTGTTTCCAGGGATTTATTGTCCGCTTCTTCCTGGCCGTTGATGGCATACTGTTTAAAGAGGGCACGCGTACCGGAGGTCTTCGGGCGGGTTACGAGGACGATCGGCATATCCTTGCCGCCGACATCTTTCCAGTTCGTGACTTTAGCCGTGAAGATATCCTGCAGCTGCTGACGGGTCAGGTTGGTGACGCCCACATCTTTGTTGATGATCGTAGCGACGGTCATGACAGCGACTTTATGGTCTTCCAGTTTGGCCGCTTTGTCTTTATCAAGTTTCGTTTCCGCTGCAACATCGGAGTTGCCCATATCGACAGAACCATCGGAAACCTGTTTCAGACCCGTACCGGAACCGCCGGCATTAAGGGTGATGGTAACATCTTTGTTCTGGGCTTTATATTTTTCTGCAGCGTCTTTGACGAGAGGCAGCAGTGCCGAAGAACCGGAACCCGTAATACTGCCGGAAGCAGCACCCTGCTTCGGAGCATCACTCTTCTGCTGGCTTCCGCAGCCGGCAGCACCGATAGCCATCGTAGCAGCGAGTGCAATCAAAACTAATTTTTTCAACTTCATAAAAAATCCTCTCCTTTTGGATAAACGAATCTGAGATGTTCCTTGATTCTGAATACAGTCTTATCCTAACAAGGCCATGTAAGGGATTTATATATGAATTGTAAAATATTGTAAAAAGTTACAGCGGCAAGGACACGGTGATTTCTGTGCCCTCGTTTTCTTTGCTCTTGAGGCGAATTGTGCCGTGGTGCTGTTCGACGATGTGCTTGACGATGGCCAGGCCCAGGCCGGTGCCGCTGATCTTGCGGGAACGGCTGGAGTCGGCGCGGTAGAAGCGTTCGAAGATACGGTCCTGTTTGTCTTCAGGGATACCGATACCCGTGTCGCGGACCGTGAAGTAAGCCCGGTGTGCATCGTGGCAGACCGTGATGTAGACGTGGCCACCGGGCCGGTTGTATTTGACGGCGTTGTCGATGAGGTTCATAGTCATTTCCCGGAAGAGGCCGCGGTCGACAAGGATCGTCGTGTCGTCCATCGTGCAGTGGATGGTCACTTTCTTCTCCATGAGGACCGGTTCCATGAATTCTACCAGTTCCTGGATGAAGTCCCGCAGGCAGAGCCGTTCCAGCTTCAGCTGGCGCTTGCCGTCTTCGATGCGGGCGAGGTGCATGATTTCTTCGATCATCTGCAGCAGGCGCAGGGCTTCCTTGCGGATGAGCGTGCCGAAGTGGATGACGTCGTCTTTATTCTTGAAGAGGCCCGTCGAAAGGACTTCGGCAAAACCGCTGATCGATGTCAGGGGCGTCTTCAGTTCATGCGAGACGTTGGACGTGAATTCCCGGCGCAGCTTTTCCCGCTGTTCCGTCTCCGTCACGTCGTCGATGATGAAAAGGCTGCCGTAGAAGTCATCATCTTTATAGACGGGCTGGATGGTCAGGAGGTAGTGTCGGTCTGCCCGGGTCAGGCGCTTCGTAAAAGCCTCATCGATGTGTTCCATATAGACCCAGGGCGCATCGGGCAGCAGTTCTTTCAGGCTGCGCTGCAAAAGTTCCTGCGTCGTACTGCAGCCGAGGAAGTGGGCCGCCCGCTGGTTGAGGCCGACGATGCCGTAGGCCTGGTCCGTAAGGATGACGCCCTCCTGGAGGTTTTCCATAATCAGACGCATGATGTTGCGCTGCTGCTCCAAATTGTGCAGGTTATCCGTGATGGTCTGGCTCTGAAGAAAAATCTTATCGACTAAAGGCTGCAGTTCGTGATCGACGCGGGGCGGATTGTCCATAAGCACTGTCGGGTCATTGATTTTCTTGATGTATTGTGCCGTCTGGCGCAGGGGACTGAGGAGACTCGCCGTCAGGAGGCGCGATACTTTGACGCAGGCCATGGCCGAAAGACCGAGGAGAAGGAGCGCCCAGGGCAGGAGACTGAGGAAGTGGGCCAGGAAGGTCTCCCGTTCCAGACTGACCCTGAGGACCGTGCCGTCCGGCAGTTTGCGGGCGTAGTAATAGTAGGCCTTGGAGATGGTCTGAGAATCGCGGACTGCCGTCCCTTCGCCGCCGTTCAGGGCAGCGCGCACTTCCGGCCGGGCCAGGTGGTTTTCCATACGGCTTTTATCGTAGTCCGTGTCGAAGAGGACGTCGCCGCTGGCATTGATCCAGGTCACGCGCAGGCCGTCCTTATCATGGGTGCCGAGATTCTGCAGATAAAAGGTCGTATCGTCGCCCTCTTCAATGACCGTCTCGACAATATCCATGGTCGCTTCCAGTTCCTGTTGGATCTGGTGCTGCATGGAATTCCAGAAGAACCACATCGAAATGAGCAGGGTCACGGCCATGCAGACCAGGCCCATGGAAAGGAGGCTCAAGTAGACTTTCCGCTTCATGACTCGCCTCCGATGACATAGCCGACGCCGCGCACGGTGTGGATGATTTTGCCGCCGTCACCGAGTTTCTGACGCAGGCTCTTGATGTGCATGTCGATGGTCCGGCTTTCGCCTTCATACGTAAAGCCCCAGACAGCTTCCATGATCTGTTCCCGCTTGAGGACGATGTCAGCGTTGACCAAAAGGTAGCGAAGGAGTTCGAATTCCTTGACCGTCAGGTGACAGTGCTTGCCGTCGACAGTGACGATATGTTTTTCCTGGTCCAGGGCGACGGGACCGTACGTATAGAGATTCGTTTCGGCGTTCTGCCGGTTCGAACGGCGCAGGACGGCACGAATACGGGAAATGAGCTCGACGATGCCGAAGGGCTTGCAGACGTAGTCGTCGGCACCGCCGTCAAGGCCTTTGACGATATCGTATTCACTGGTCTTGGCTGTCATCATAATCACAGGCAGGGCCTTATAGGCCTGGCTCTTGCGCAGCTTGCCGAGAATTTCCGTGCCGCTTTCACCGGGCATCATGATATCCAGGAGCACCAGCGACGGCACCCGTTTTTCCAGAGCCGGCCAGAATTCCTTGCTGTCCGCAAACGTTTCGACGTCGAAATCCTGACTGCGCAGGGCATAACCGACGAGTTCCCGGATATTTTCATCATCTTCCACACAATAAATCAAAGGCATATGGCGACCTTCCTTTCCGAAAAAGCATTTTTTACTTATTTTACATTATTATAACGCAAAACAGATACAGATTACCGTAAAAAAGGGGTAAAAAAATAGGGATTGCCGCGTGAAGTTTTTCTCTACCTGCACAAGCCCTTCCCCCCTTCGTTTGCCGTGGGCCGTGATTCGTTTGCCGTTACATGCGGGAATCCTTCGGCAAACGCCAAATGCCAAACGAACCACAAAAGGGGCTCGCCGTATAGGCGAAGCCCCTTTTCTCTTACAAATCGAAATCTTTTGCTTTTACTTTGACCTGCCATTCTTTGTCGACTTGTTTGTATGTAATGGTCGCAATGAAGGAGTGGAGGTCGCGGACCCAGGTGTAGTTGCGGTCCGAGACATGGTCGTTGTCGAGGTCCTGGGCCCAGGTGAAGATGACCGTGTCCCGCGGTGTCAGGACGTAGCCGACGGACATGCCGTGCTGGCGGGGATCATCGAGGGTATCGAAGCGGTACGGCGTGTAGCCGCTGACGTTGTGCTTCTTGTACCAGAAGCTGGTCCAGAGGCGGTCATTGATACCCTGGTTGAGGATGACACCGGAATAGGGATCGCGGCGCTGGGCGTTGTCCGTCTGATACCAGTCCTTGCGGTAGCCCGCAAAGAAGCGCAGGTTGGCCCGCTGCCAGAGAGGAATCGGCGTGTGCGTGATTTCTGTGCGGAAACCTTTATGGCTGCCCGTCTTCACGCCGTCTTCTGCCCAGCGGCCCCAGTTGGCGCTGGAATCGACATAGATACCGCTGCTGCCGAAGTTGAGGCGCGGCGCGAAATATTCCAGTTCCGGCCACTTCGTAGCCCAGATGTTATCATCGTTATCCGTACTTTCTTCCTTGCTGTAGCCGAAGCGGAAGCTGCCGATTTTCGTATCTTTCTGGAGCTGTGCTGCCGGCTTGAAGCCATTCTTCGTGTTGATGGCGTAGCTGCCGTGGAAGGTAAGGTCGCCAGACTGATTGAGGGGGATGTCGGCGTAGCCGCGCAGGCCCAAGCCGTCATCGCTGTTGTACGTCGGCCGCGGCAGGAGTGTGAAGAGATAGGGCTTCGTCTTTTTCGTATTATCCAGACGCCCTTCATAATGGCCGTACGTGAAGAGGCGGATATGCTTGAACCAAAGGGCCGTATTTTCAGCCGTGAACTTTTCGCCCGGATAGATGCGGATATCGTCACCGGTGATGTAATAGTCCGGCGTCTTGGCGACGGCGTGGGGCGTCGTGATCAGGCCGTGCTTAATATAGCCGATATTGTCATACATTTCGGCATCTGTGCCGCGGACGTAGGTCATGGGGCCGACGAAGCCTTCGACCTTGTCCATGGTCATGCTGCCGTTCTTGCTGTTATAGGTCACGTCCTTGCCGGTCAGGGCATTCGTTTCATTGACATAGACCACAGGGCCTGTCGTGTGGTAGACGCCGTTCTTCATGTTGCCTTCGACATAGTTGGCGTGGACTTCATCCATGCCCTGCTTGATGTCGACATTGCCGCGGCTCTTGACGTAGCCGTCGGAGTTGCGGACCAGGAAGGTGTCGGCCGTCATGTGGACAGGCTGCTGCGGCAGGACGACATCCTGCTGGGCTGCCGCAGCATCGAGGTCGACAGGTATGATTTGCTTTGCTGTTACGGGAACGGCCATGACTTTATTTTTATGAAGTTGTACTGTGTCCGCTGCACCGGCCGAAAAGGTCAGGGGCAGCAACGCTGCGATCATCGCCGCAGTCCACGTTTTATTCATTCGCGTCACCTGATGTATTGGATTGAATCGTTACGACCGGCTGGGCATCGCTGTTCGCCGGATGGTTGTCGAGGTCGACGGGCGTGACAGAACCATTCTTCAGGCCTTCCTGCAGGTCGCCGTTGCTGCTCTGCGGCGCATCGGCCGTACTGTCAGCCGTGCCGGACGTATCGACATCATTGTTCGTAACCGGACTGAATGTCGGTACAGCAACGCCGCTGGCGGCCATGTTGGCCGTCTTCATATCGTCCATGACGCCGTTTTCCTTGAAGCCGACGACTTCGGCATTGGCCTTCGTTTCGGCATACATTGTCGTCCCCGACGGGATATTGACTTCATTGCCGTGCACGAAAAGGCCGCCTACGAGGCCGACAGGCCCGAGGATGATGGCGCCGGCTGCAGAAGCACCGACGGCACCAGCCGTGCGCTTATATTCTTCTTTCGTCTTGTCACCGACCGTCAGGGCTACGGGTGAGCCGTCGGCAGCGCGGACGTTGTCATAGGTGATTTCGATTTTCCCATCCTTGCCGAAGCGGCCGGACTTACGGGCTTTCGTAATCGTCCCCGACGCTTCCATGCCGCGCGGGATGGCGATGACGTCGCCGACCATGATGTCTTCAGCCACGGCAAAACGAACGACGTCGCCCTGCTGGGCCGTCTTCGAATCGAGAGGATCGATGTTGGTCATCGTCACCAGCGTATTGGCCGGAATCGTGACGGTCTGAGAAATATACTTCTTATTGCCCAGGAGCGCGTGGCGCAGGTTCCAGACGCGGCCTTCGAGGGAGCCGCTCATGGTCTTGCCGTCGATGCTCTGTTCCAGCGATTCGACGCGCGAAAGGAGAGGTTCATCCGTAATCTGGCCGGAATACTGCCACTGCATCAGGTTGACCGCCGTCAGCAGGGACAGATCCGAACCGGAATTGCCATATACATCTTTATATAGGGCATTCGTTTTATTTTCCAGACTGCCCGAGACCGTCGACTGGCCGTTGAGGAGCTTGTCCAGCGATGCGATGCGTTCGTTCAGAGAACCCGTCTGGGTCGTCCCGTAGACCGTCGTTTCTACTTTGTCGGCCTTTTCCAAAATCGTATAGTCAGCTGCACCAGCAGCCATAGTCCCGCATACAGCCATGACGGCCAGGATGCAGGCAGCTTTCTTTTTCCACATAGGCATAACCTCCAGGTTCATAGGATTCTATTTAATAGTGAATAACTGACGTTCCCTTCTTAAATGGATACTACCCCCATTATATCGGAGTTATATGTAAATTGCAATGATTGAGCCCGGCCTGTCCCCTTTTCTTTAATTAATAATTGTTTTCAACAAAAATTTTCACAAAATTACTCTTGCTTTTCTTAGAAGGCTCTGCTATAATGTAGGCATAACAAATAAAGATTATTTGTTAGTATCTAATTAGTATTCATTTAAAAAATGTATTATATTACTCAACGAATCAGGAGGAATGAATGATGAAAAAATTTGTATGCGGCGTTTGCGGTTATGTATTTGAAGGTAATGAAGCTCCGGAAAAATGTCCTCAGTGCGGCGCTCCGAAAGAAAAATTCTCTCTCGTTCCGGACGGCCCGAAAACCTATGCTGACGAACATCGTGTAGGCGTAGCCAAAGGTCTTGACGAACGCGTCGTCGAAGGCCTCCACCTCAACTTCACAGGCGAATGCTCCGAAGTCGGCATGTACCTCGCTATGAGCCGTGTTGCTGATCGTCAGGGTTATCCGGAAGTTGCCGAAGCTTACAAACGCATCGCTTTCGAAGAAGCCGAACACGCTGCTAAATTCGCTGAACTCCTCGGCGAAGTCGTAACGGATGACACGAAAGAAAACCTCGAAATGCGCGCTCTCGCTGAACAGGGTGCCTGCGCAGGCAAGAAAGAAATCGCAACCCTCGCTAAACAGCTCGGTTACGACGCTATCCATGACACCGTTCATGAAATGGCAAAAGACGAAGCTCGTCACGGCCGCGTATTCGACGGTCTCCTCGCCCGCTATTTCGCAAAATAATATATCTTGCTCCTTTCAAAAAAGCTGTCGCTTCATGCGGCAGCTTTTTTCGTTTGTCGTGGTTCGTTCATCGTTTGTCGAAGCTTCGTACAGCTACAGGATGAGGCTGTCCACAAAATTTACGCGGGCGTCCCCACATGGACGCCCCTACAAGGGCCCTTTCCGGACTGCGAACTGCGGGCTGCGTCCTACCAACGACAAACGATGAACGGCCTACGATAAACGACGAACGACGAAATGTCCCTGCACGCTTACTGCACAGCTTCACAGATGACTCCGATGACGGCTTTGTCGGCTTTCGAGAGGTAGCGGCCTTTTTTGTAGGTCAGGACGACGTCCCAGTCGTCGAGATAGGACCGAAGCGTGAAGTAGCGCGGCGTGACGGCCGGCACGTGGGCGGCGGCGAGACCGCTCGGGACGATGGCCGCACCGACACCGATGCCGGCTAGGGTCTGAGCCGTGGCCATATCCCTCGTTTCCAGGGCCACTGTCGGCGAGATGGCGAGGGCATCGATCAGAGAAAAAAAAGAATGGCGCAGTTCCTGGCCTTCCTTCATGACCAGGAAAGGCCGCCCGTCGAGGTAGCGGCTGTCGAAGACGGGATACTGCGAATGGAGGGCTTCCTGATAAATCATCTTTTCCCCCATGTCCCAGACCGGCGAGACGGCCAGGAGCAGTTCTTCCTTGAAGAGCTCGATATAGTCGAGGCCGCTGTAGCCGACGGGCTTGACGGCAATGGAGAAATCCGTCTTCCCCTGAAGGGCGAAATCTTCCAGTTCCCGCGTCGTCCCTTCTTCCAGGCGGATGTCGATGTACGGATAGCGTTCATTGATGAGCGGGATGGCCCGGGCCAGGATGGTGGAACTGCGGTAATTGGAGCTGCCGATGCAGACCGTGCCGCTGACCGTATGGCCCAGGTCCTGGATACGCTGTTCCCGGACCTTGCAGAGTTCCTGGATTTTCCCTTCCACGTCCAGATAGATGCGTCCCGCTTCCGTCAGGGTCACGGGCTGATGGGACCGGTCGAAGAGATCCGCACCGATATGGTGTTCGATGCGGCGGATGAACTGACTCAGCGACGGCTGGGTGATGTACAGTTTCTCGGCTGCTGCCATAAAGCTCCCCGTTTCGGCAATCATCCGGATATATTCGTATTCACGTCTTTCTGAATCCATAAAGGCTCCTTCCCTTTTATGCATAATAATATTTCGTATTACTAATTATAACACGGATACTATAATTAGTATATGTGAAAACCACTTTGACGCCGTCTCCTTTCAAGGCTATCCTAAAGACAAGCTTGAAGGAGGTATTTTTTATGAAAGCATATCAAAATATTCTCGTCCCTGTCGACGGGTCCGATCATTCCCGGCAGGCCCTGCAGCACGCCATCGATATCGCCAAGATCACAGGCGCTTCGATCACCCTGCTGAGCGTCGCCAACATGGCAGAAGTCATCAACCAGTTCAGTCAGATTGAAAACACGAGCGAACTGACGATGGATGAAATTTCCGAGTCCGCCAAAGCGCAGAGCACGGACATCCTGAAAAAATTCGCCGCCCTCGTCCCCGCTTCGCTGACGATGAAGTCAGTCTTTGAACTGGGCGCGCCGGAAGTATCGATCCTGGAAGAACAAAAAGCGCTGCCGGCAGATCTCATCTGCATGGGCCGGGGCGGGAACCAGCCTCTGAAGAACTTCCTCCTCGGCAGTGTCAGCACGTACGTCGTCACGCACGCACCGTGCCCGATTCTCTTAGCCCGCGATGAAAAGAAAGGGCCCTACCGCCACATCCTGGTCCCTGTCGACGGTTCCGAATCGTCCCTGCAGGCCCTGGAACAGGCCGAAACCCTGGCCAAAGGCGACGGCGCTTCCCTGACCGTCCTCTATGTGGCCAGCATCAGCGACAGCCTGCATGACACGAAAGTGCCGGACACGATGGCACCGCAAAAACTGCAGGAACTGGCCGAACACATGAAGACCAAAGGCCAGAACGCCTTCCTGCGCTGCAAAAAGCAGCTTTCCTCAGACGTGCCCCTGCAGTGCCTCTACCGCATCGGTTCGCCGGGACCGGTCATTCTCCAGACCGCTGCTGAAGCCGACGCCGACCTCATCGTCATGGGCAGCCGCGGCCTGGGCCGCATCCAGAGCGTCCTCCTCGGGAGCGTCGGCCGCTACGTCTCCTCCCATTCGGGCCTGCCCGTTCTTATTTGCCGCTGATTTTACTGCATGAAGGAGTGTTTCCCTTGAATAAACTGACTTATACCGCTGAAAAAAAGAGCATCGAAATCCTCGTTAATCATATCCTCAAAGACAAAGACCCGGAAGGGCGCAAGAAGAAGCTCAAGCATCTGACCTTCGTCATGCAGCACCTCTTCGGCGACTTATTCGAAAGCAGTTCCTTTGAAGGCGCCTGCCGCCTCATCGATGAAGGCGGGAAATGGTTCCAGTTCCTCAACCGCGCCTTGGACACGCTCAACCCGAACGTCGTCAAGACGGCCGTCATGAACCTCGGCTTCGAAGCGGGCTTCGCCGGCCTGCGCATCCGCGATGCGGCCAAAGCAAAATACCACTGCAACATCCCCTGGGCCATTCTCTTCGATCCGACCAGTGCCTGCAACCTCCGCTGCATCGGCTGTTGGGCTGCCGAATACGGCCACACCCTGAACCTCTCCATGGACGTCATGGATAAGATCGTCCGCGAAGGCCGCGAACTGGGCTGTCATTTCTACCTCCTCACGGGCGGCGAACCGCTGGTCCGCAAGGCAGATATCTTGAAACTCTGCCGCAAATACAGGGACTGCGAATTCCACGCCTTCACGAACGGCACGCTCATCGACGAAGACTTCTGCAAAGAAGTTACGGATGTCGGCAACCTGAGCTTCTCCATCAGCATTGAAGGCTTCCGCGACGTCAACGACAGCCGCCGCGGCGCCGGCGACTTCGACAAGGTCATGCACGCCATGGACCTTTTGCGCGAACACGGCATCGTTTTCGGCACGTCCATCTGCTATACGCGCAAGAATATCGATACAGTCACATCCGATAAATTCCTTGACCTCCTGATCAGCAAGGGTGCCTGGTACACGTGGTACTTCCACTACATGCCCGTCGGCAACGACGCTTCCGTCGACCTCCTGCCGACAGCTCAGCAGCGCGCCTACATGGTCCGCCGCGTCCGCGAACTGCGCGGCGTCAAAGGCGGCAAGGCCATCTTCCCCATCGACTTCCAGAACGACGGCCAGTTCATCGACGGCTGCGTCGCCGGCGGCCGCAACTACTGCCACATCAATCCGAACGGCGATGTCGAACCGTGCGTCTTCATTCATTATTCGAGTGCCAACATCAACGACAAGAGCCTCCTCGAATGCCTGCAGCAGCCGATTTTCCAGGAATACGCCAAAGGCCAGCCTTTCAACCACAACCACCTGCGTCCCTGCCCGATGCTGGAAAACCCGCAGTACCTGCAGGAAATGGTTACACGCTGCGGCGCCAAATCGACGGACATGCAGTCGCCGGAATCGGCAGAGCACCTCTGTGCCAAATGTGCGGAATACGCCAAAGAATGGCGCCCTGTGGCCGATAAGCTCTGGGCTGAAATCCAGGAAAAAGAAGCCGCTGAAGCCGAGGACAAACGTCAGCAGTCAGCGGGACACTAAAGAAAAGTTTGAAGTAAAGAGCTCGTCGCTTAACGCGACGGGTTCTTTTTTATTTGTCGTGGTTCGTTCGTCATTTGTCGAAGTTTCTGCAAATACAGGATAAGGCTATGCACAGGATTCACGCGGGCGTCCCACACGGACGCCCCTACAAGGGCCCATAGCAGGGGCCTTTCCGGACTGCGGACTGCATCCCCCAATGACGAACGACCAACGATGAACGACAAAAAAAGAGCCCCGCATAAGGGGGAATCCCCTTAATGCGATGACTCCTGACCGCTATGGTAGCGGTTTTTTTTTATGTGCCGTTTGCGCCACCAGATGATGCCGTAGATGACGGCGACGATGGCGATGAGGATGAGCAGGCGGCCCCAGTGTTCCTGGATGCGCAGGAGATCGTGGCCGAGCCAGACTTCGACGAGGACGGCAGGCATCTTGCCGAAAAAGTTGGCAATGAAGTGGTCCCGATAGGAGATGTGGCTCAGGGCACTGAAGGCCGTGACGACGACATTCGGCGCGTACGGAATGGCCCGCCCCATCATGACGGTCTTGATGCAGCTGTAGGAATCGAGCTTTTCCAGCATCTTGCTCTTGGAAATGACTTTCTGCGCCTGTTTGCGGAGCAGGGTCCGCGTCAGGCGGAAACTGATTTCAATACCCAGGACTTCGCCAATCCAGGAGATGATGATCCCCGGGATGAGGCCGAAGATGATGCCGTTGACCGTCAGGAATGGAATCGACGGCAGGCCGATGGCATTGACGAAAGCAATCATAAAGATGCTGATACCGACGGCGTAGAAGCCAAAGGAGGCAATATAGTCGGCCAGGCCGTCCAAGTCGCCGCTAATGGTCAGATGCCACATGATGGAATAAAAATCCGGTGCCATCAGCTGAATCGACAAAAACATCAGGATGACCAGAATCCCACCACCGATATGGAGAATCCAGCCCAAATATTTATCATTCATAGAAATGCGGTCCTCACATGAAAATAAATTTTTCGTACCCTTTATTATATCATATCTTCCGGGTCTTTGTCTGCTATAAGCTGTATTTTTTCTGCTTCTCCCAGACGATGGCTTATGACGATGAAATCGTCGAGCTTCTGCCGGGCCAGGCCGCTGTCGATGAGGCGGGCCGCTTTACGGATGCCCGCATAGAGATTGAGGACGCTGCCGCCGATATAGAGTCCGGCGCCGGCATTCATGATGACCGCTGTCCGGGCGCCGCCCTTTTCGCCATCGAGGATGCGCCGCGTCAGGCGGGCATTGTACTTTGGCAGGCCGCCGCGCAGTTCGTCCCGCTCCGCCCGGGGCAGGCCGAAGTCTTCCGGCCTGATTTCATACGTCGAAAAGGACTTTGGCGTAAATTCACAAACTGTTGTCGCTGCGGCCGCCGAGATTTCATCCGAGCCGTCCTGGCCGTAAACGACCATGCCGTGCCGTACGCCGAGGGAAGCAAGGACATGGGCCATGGGCTCAACGAGGTGCGGCGCATTGACGCCGAGGATTTCGTACGACGCCTGGGCCGGATTGGTCAGCGGCCGCAGGACATCGAAGACCGTCGAGATACCCAGCTGTTCGCGAACGGCATCGATGCGCTTCATCATGTAATAGTAATAACGCGTATAGAAGTAGCAGATGCCGATGTCCTGCAGCATGGCCAGGCAGCTTTCAGGACTTAAGAAAATATTGGCTCCCAGCGCCTCCAGGACGTCTGCCGAGCCGCTGCGCGAGGTCTTGGCCCGGTTGCCGTGCTTGGCGACGCAGACACCGCCGGCTGCGATGACAAAGGCCGCTGTCGTCGAGATATTGAAGGTCTTCGTCCGGCCGCCGCCGGTGCCGACGATATCGAAGACGTCCGTCATACAGGGAACGTGCATGCTGTAGCGGCGCATGGTCTTGGCAAAGGCAGCGATTTCCCCTTCGGATGCGCCTTTCGTCGTCAAGGCTGCCAAAAAGGCCGCCAGCTGGACGTCAGAAATGGTCCCTTCCATAATCTGTTCCATGACAATCGTGCTTTCCCGTTCGCTCAAATCTTTTCCTTTGGTAATGGTCTTCAACAAGCTGGTCAGCATTGTCCTCACCTCCGGCATAAAAAGGATAAAACATTTTTCACGAAACACTGCTCTTGCTTTTATTATAGCATAGAACAACCGTTAGGGGTTAGGGGATAGCGGTCGCTTCCATTTCTTCAATGCAGGCTTCGAGCTCTTTCTGATCGTAGAAGACTTTTTCCAGGCAGAGGCCCTGGGCCGGTGCGGTCGCGCCGAGCTTCGTGCGGTCGCCGCCTTCGAGGATTTCCCGGAAGCGCTGCGGCGTCAGGCGGTGCAGGCCCAGGTCGACGAGGCCGCCGGCGATGTTGCGCACCATATGGTAGAGGAAACCGTCGCCGACGACGTCGATGTCGAGGACATGGCCCCGCTTGTGAAGGGTGATGGAATACATCGTCTTGATGGGGTTCATAGGCGTCGTATTCTGGCCTTCAAAGGCCGAGAAATCATGCGTCCCCAGGAGGATGGCCGCGCCTTCCTTCATGGCCTGCCGGTCCAAAGGCTTGCGGATGAACCAGGCATAGCGCAGCAGGAAGGGATCGTGCATGCGGTTGTTGTCGATAGAATAGCGGTAGTGCTTGCCGACATTATCGTGGCGGACACTGAAACGGTCGGGCATCTCTCTGGCCGAGAGGACGGCGATTTCCGGCGGCAGATAGCCCTTCATGGCGTAAGGGATTTTTTCCGTCGGGATCGAGCCTTCGCCGTAGAAATTGACGACCTGGCCGCGGGCGTGGACGCCGGCATCGGTCCGGGCCGCGCCGTAGATGGTAACGGGCGTGCGGAAGATGGCCGACAGACCCTGTTCGATGCAGCGCTGGATCGATTCGGCATTGGTCTGGCGCTGGAAGCCATGGAAATCCGTGCCGTCATAGGCCACGATGAGACAGATATTCTTCTTCATCACAGCCACCGCATGGCCGCCAGGACGACGGTCACGATGAGGACGGCGGCCATGGCGATGCCGTCCCGATAGGTATAGGACAGTTCATTCATCCGCGTCCGCCCTTCGCCGCCGCGGTAACAGCGGGCTTCCATGGCCGTCGCCAGGTCGTCGGCACGGCGGAAGGCGCTGACAAAGAGCGGTACCAGGAGGGGGATCATGTTGCGGCCCCGTTCCAGGAGGCTGCCGCTTGTGAAATTGGCGCCCCGTGCCGTCTGGGCCTTCATGATGCGGTCCGTTTCTTCGAGGAGCGTCGGGATGAAGCGCAGGGCAATGGTCATCATCATGGCCAGTTCGTGCGCCGGCACGCCGATGCGCTTAAAGGGATTGAGCAGGTGCTCGATGCCGTCTGTAAGGACGATAGGCGATGTCGTATACGTCAAAAGAGACGAAAAGACGATGAGGAAGACCAGGCGGGCCGTCATCAGAGCGCCCTGGTAGAGGCCTTCTTTGGTGATGTGGAAAATCCCGTACTGCCAGAGGACGTCGCCGGGCGTCGTAAAGATGTGGACGGCCATGGTGAAGATGATGATCACCCAGAGGGGCTTCAGGGATTTGAGGATGAATTTCGCCGGCAGGCGGGAAATGGCGAAGCAAAGGGCGACAAAGGCCGTGACCAGTCCGTAGGACGCGAGAGAATCGGCAAAAAAGATGGCGACGATGAAGATCATCGTGGCGACGATTTTGATGCGCGGATCGAGTTTATGCAGAAAAGACGTGCCAGGGAAGTACTGGCCCAGGGTAATATCAGAGAGCATGGCCCTTGCCTCCTTTCAGACAGTCATAAATAGCCTGTGCGCCTTCTTCGACGGTGCGGACGCGGTCGTTGACGGCCAGGCCCCGGCCCTGGAGGTACTGGAGCACGCCCGTCACAGGCGGTACGGAGACGCCGGCATCGTGCAGCTTTTCCTGCTGCGTCGCAAAGATATCCAGCGGTTCGCCGTCGAGGACGATATGGCCGTGTGAGAGGACCAGGAGGCGGCTGGCGAGACGGGAAATATCGTCCATATTATGGGAAACTAAAATGACGGTAATCCCCTTTTCCTTGTGCCAGCGCTGGATTTCGGCAAAGATTTCCCGCCGCCCGACAGGGTCGAGACCGGCCGACGGTTCGTCGAGGATGAGATACGTCGGATGGATGGCGATGACCCCGGCAATGGCGACGCGGCGCATCTGGCCGCCGCTCAGGCGGAAGGGCGAGCGGTCAGCATAGGTCTTGTAGTCGAGGCCGACGAAATCCATGGCTTCTTTGACGCGTTCCGTGATCTCATCTTCGCTGAGGCCGAAGTTGCGGGGCCCAAAGGCGATGTCGCGGGCAATCGTTTCTTCGAAAAGCTGGTATTCCGGGTACTGGAAGACCATGCCCACCTTATGGCGCGCCGCCATGGCTTCTTTCGTCTTCTTACCAATATCCGTGCCGTCGACAGTGACCGTACCGCCCGTCGGCTTGATCAGGCCGTTGAGGATCTGGACCAGCGTCGACTTGCCGGAACCCGTATGACCGATGATGCCGACGAATTCCCCTTCATGGATTTCCACGTCCGTATCATAAAGGGCGGTCTTTTCGAAAGGCGTACCGATACCGTACGTATAGGTCACATTCGTTAATTTAATCGACATAATGCATCTCCTAATTCTTCCTCTGTAATGATCGACTGCGGCAGGTCAAGGCCTTTCTGGCGCAGCCGTTCGGCCAGTTCCGCCGCGGCCGGTACGTCGAGGCCCATGGCCTTCAGTTCTTTGACGTGCGTGAAGACGTCGCGCGGCGTACCGTCCATCTTCAGCTCAGCCCGGTCGACGACGACGACGCGGTCCGCCTGGACGGCTTCTTCCATGAAGTGCGTGATGATGATGATCGTAATGCCTTCGTCGTGGAGCTGATGGAGCGTATCCATGACTTCCCTGCGACCTACGGGATCGAGCATGGCCGTCGGTTCGTCGAGGACGATGCAGTCGCACTGCATAGCCAGGATACCGGCAATGGCGACGCGCTGCTTCTGACCGCCGCTCAGGAGGTGCGGGCCGTGCTTGGCATAAATCGTCATGTTGACGCGGCGCAAGGCGTCGCTGACGCGGGCCTTGATTTCATCTGACGGGACGCCGAGATTTTCCGGCCCGAAAGCCACGTCTTCTTCGACGACAGCGGCGACGATCTGATTGTCGGGGTTCTGGAAGACCATGCCCACGTGCTGGCGGATCTTCCAGATATTTTCCGGATCGTCCGTGCGCATGCCGCAAACTTCGCACGTGCCCGACGTCGGCGTCAGGAGGACGTTGAAGTGCTTGGCCAGCGTCGACTTGCCGGAGCCGTTCGTGCCGATGACGGCAACGAACTCCCCTTTGCCGATTTCCAGGGAAATATCCTTTAAGGCATAAACCACCTTGCCGTCTTCATCTTCATAGGTGTGGCTGAGATGGTCCGTTTTTATCATAGGTTCTGTCATTATCTTCTCCTAGTCATGAAAACTTAATATAAAATCCGGCTTCCTACCTGGTAGACGATGAAGGTCAGGACCCAGGCGACGGCAATCTGGAAACAGACAGAGAAGGCCGTCCACTTCCAGCTCTGCGATTCGGCGTGGATCGTGGCGATCGTCGCGGCACAGGGCACATAGAGCAGAGAAAAGAGCATCATGCAGTAGGCGTTGAGCTGCGTGAAGCCGCCCTGACTCATCATGGAAGCCAGGGCCGCCAGAGCGGCTGGCGAATTGATGTTGACGCCGTTGAAGAGGACGGCGAAACTGGAGACGACGACTTCCTTAGCGGAAACGCCGGCGATGAGGGAGAGCGAAATCTGCCAGTAGCCGAGGCCGATAGGCTTAAAGAAAGGCACGATGGCCTTGCCGATGATGGCGCCGAAGCTGTCGCTCATTTCACTGTAGCCGGCAGGCCCGAAGTTGAGGACGAACCACATCAGGATGGAAGCGGCGAAGATGACCGTGCCGGCACGGGCCAGGTAGTCCTTGACCTTCTGCCAGACATAGATATAGACCGTGTGGGCGCTCGGGCGCTTGTATTCCGGCAGTTCGATGAGCAGGTCGTTTTCCTTCTTCTGGTGAGAGAAGACATTCATGGCCTTGAGGGCCGCCAGGGCGACGACGATGCCGATGAGGTACATGGAATAAGCGACGATCATCGAGTTGTGCGGGAAGAACATTCCCGAAAAGAGGATGTAAATCGGCAATCGGGCACTGCAGGACATGAAGGGCGTGACGAGCATCGTCCGGTAGCGGTCGCGCTTGTCTTCCAGGGCGCGCGAAGCCATGATGGCCGGCACGCTGCAGCCAAAGCCGAGGATCATGGGGATGAAGGCCCGGCCCGACAGGCCCAGGCGGTTCATGATGTCGTTCATGATATAAGCTACGCGGGACATGTAGCCGCTGTCTTCGAGGATGGCCAGGGCAAAGAAGAGGATGCAGATGTTCGGCAGGAAGGTCAGGATGCCGCCGACGCCGGCGATGATGCCGTCACAGACCAGGGAGACGAGCATGTCGTCGCCGCCAAGGGAACGCAGGACGCCTTCGGCCGACGCCGAAAGGGCATCGATGGAGCCCTGGAAGGCATCCTGGATCATGTCGCCGATGAAGAAGGTCAGGAAGAAGACGATGCCCATGATGACCAGGAAAATCGGGATGCCCAGCCATTTATTGGTCAGATAGCTGTCGACGGAATCCGTCGCCGCTGCCTTGGCGGCCTGATTGACAACGACTTCATGGATGATTTCTTCGATGAATTCATATTTTTCCGTAATGATATCCGATTCATAGCTGCGGTCCAGGACATGGTTGACGTCGTCGACGGGGTATTTCGCCGTGATTTCCGGGTCCCGTTCCAAAAGCTTCAGGGCACACCAGCGATGGTTGTAAAGATCCGGATATTTTTCATGCAGGAGCTGGCGTACGGCGTCGATGCGGTCTTCCAGGGCATCACTGTAGACCATGGCGAATTCGCTGTGGTGGTTGTGCTGATGCTTCGTCTTGCTCGAATGGTTGTGGATGAGCCGGTCCGGATGGACGTGGTCCTTATGATGGACGGCGGCGTGCAAAAGGACGCTCAGGCCGCGGCGCTTGAGGGCCGATACGGGGATGACGGGCACGCCGAGCATTTCCGGCAGGCGGTGCAGGTCGATTTCCATGCCCCGCTTTTCGACGACGTCCATCATGTTCAGGGCGACGA
>UMEZ01054489.1_pt1 | contig 19615 bp, 16 predicted proteins | sample 1964841 | NCBI WGS metagenome assembly UMEZ01 (sample SAMEA4836029, study PRJEB28245) | human gut metagenome | biome: gut microbiome; material: fecal sample | place: Denmark | collected 2008 | reverse complement strand
AATTTAGAATATTTTTATATTTTTTATATTTATAAAATTTTTTAATTAATTTTTTTAATATTTTTATTAAATATTTTTTATTATTTTTAAAAATTCTTTTTTTATTTTTGAATTTATTATTTTTGCATTGGAATTTATTAATAAATTATAATGTTTGTCATAATGTAATATACCTAAAATGGTAAAATCTTCAAACATGAATTTTAAAATTTCATTGCTTATAGACATTTCATTTTGCTTGTTAAACACTATTTTTATATTGTCTTTTTGATTTTTGTTCATTCCTATTGTTTCTTCTATTATTTGTTTTGATTCGCTAATCCCTAATAAATTTGCTTCTACCATTATAATAATTTCATCCGATTTTTCTAAAATTTCACTTTTTTCACATACTTCATCAGTATCAATAATTATATAATCATATCTGTTTAAAAAAACATCAAAATTTTTTATTTCATTATTTAATTTTATTTTTTCATTATTTTTTTGTTTTTTAAAATTAATTAATAAAAAATCAATATTATTTTTTATTTTAATAATATTATTATCTGTTTCTTTAAAATTTTTTCCTAATATTATTTTTAAAGTATTTTTATTTTCTTCTAAATTAATTAATAATATTTTTTTGTTTTTATTTATTAAACAAAAAATTATTGAAAAAATTGTTTTGCCAATTTTGGGTGCTCCAATTATTGTTATAATTTTTTTATTTTTTATATTTTTTTCTTTTTTAATTAATTTAATAAATTTTTTATTTAATTTATTTTTTATTATTTTTGTTTTATTTGTTTTTTTAATTTCATAATTAATATTTTTATTCTGTTTAATATTATTAATTATTTCTTGAATTGTTATTTCATTATTATAATAAATATTATTTATTCCTTTTGAAATCAAAAAGTTTTCTAATTCTTTGTCTCTTTTTTCCAAAAAAATTATTATTTTAATTTTTGAGTTTTTAAAAATAATTAAATTAATAAATTCATAAATATTAAACTGACCTGGAATAATGCTGCTAAGTACTAGGAATTCAATGTTTTCGTTGTTTTCTAAAACATCAAGAACTGCTTCTTGATACTGAATATCTTTTCCAATTATTTCCAATTCTTTTTTAAGCTGTTTGTTTATTTCTTCATTTCCTAACGCTGTAATACCTTTCATTTTTACCTCTTCTATTTTTCATTTATTATTTCTTTTTCATAATCTGCACACTCTATTTTTGTTAAAATATGCTCATCTCCTGCAAATAATAGGCTTTCTCCTCTTTTTAATGAACGTATTTCTACTTTTTCCTTTTCTGATAAATTTGTATATTCACTTAATATTGAAATATTTTCTTCTTCCAATGAAAAGAAAGCTTTATTGCTTGAATTATTAATTATGCTTTTACCATATGTTCCATTTTCAAGGCTAAATAAATCTGATATATCTTGTGTTATAGCAACAGAACTTCCTCCATATTTTCTTATTGTTTTAAATATTTTATAAATAAAACTTGCAACATTTTTATTTGATGTAATTCCAATGAGTCTCCATACTTCGTCTAAATAAATTATTTTTTTGTTTTTTCTATTTTCCTTAATTTTGTCCCAAAATAAATCAACAAATAAATACATTCCATATTTTAAATTTTCTTCACCCAGCTCATAAATATCTGCAATTATTAATTTATTATTTAATTCAATATTTGTATAATTATTAAAAAATTTTAATGACCCCTTTACAAATGGAATTAATTTTATTTGCATTTTCTTTGTTTTTTCTTCTTCTCCTAGGATATTATATAAATCTTCTAAAATAGGCATATCAGTACTTTCCTTAAATATTGGCTTTATATTTATTTTATTTTTTTCGTTTTTATATAATGTATTATCATCAAATGTTATTCCCTTTTTATTGTAACATTTAATTATTTTTTCTTCTAAAATTGCTTTTTCTTCTTCATCCATATTTCCAAATATTAAATTAAAAAATCCTATTAATTTACTTACCTTTGTAGCCAAAAAACCCTTTTCATCTTCTATCGAATCTTGTCTAATGTCTAAAACATTTAAATATGTTTCAGTTGATGGGCCTATTTTTATTATTGTTCCTTCTAGATTTTTAGCAATGTTATCATACTCTCTATCTGGATCTATTACATATTGTTCTATTTCTAAGAGAAAATATCTAATTATTTGTAATTTAATAAAAAATGATTTTCCTGAACCACTTGTTCCAAATACGCACATATTAGCATTTTTATATTTATTTTCATTATATTTATCAATAAAAATTAAAGAGTCATTATATATATTTGTTCCATAAAAAATTCCGTTTTCATCAAAAATTGCTGATGATATAAATGGATATGTACAAATAATACCAGATGTTAAAACATTTCTTTTAGCTGCTGGTTTTAATAATTTATTATTTTCCATAAATGGCATACAAGTTATTAAAATTTGTTCTTGTCTAAAATTTGCTCGTCTTGTTTGCATTCCTGTGCTTTCTATTATTCCTTCAATTTTATTTAATAAATATTCTAGCTCTTTTTCATCTTTTGAAAAAATATCTAAATAAATATATAAAAAATAAATATCCTCATTATTTACTTGAATTTCTTTTCTTATATATTTTGCATCATTATATGTAAATGCTGCTATATCAATATCCATGCTGTTTGTTTTTCCATCTTTTAAATCAACTCCAACATTTGCAATATGATAGCTTAAGTTCCTAATTGTTTTATATGCGTCTTGTTTTTCATAAAAACATGAAATATTCATATTAATATTTGTATCAATTATTTTTCTTAGAATTAATTCTGTATTCTCTCTATTATAATTTACAATTATTATTCCTGAATAATATGTTCCATCTATTTCTATATTTTTTGGATTTTTTGTATTTATATATGCAGGGGCAATTTCGTCTTTTTTTGTGAATATTCCTTCTATTTTTTTTATTATTTTTTTCATATTTTATTTAATTCTTTTCTTGTATTAAAAAATGAATTAATTATTTTTTCCACCTCCTCTTTTTCTTCGAATTGAATTACTTTGTTTCCACAGCGTGAAAGACTTTCTTTAATTTTAAAATATTTTTCATTTAATTTATCACAATATATTTTTTCTAAATTTTCATTTATTTTTTGTTTTTTATTTTCTGGGTTTTCTCTAATTAGAATATAAAAATTTTTAGATGAAGATTTTCTTTTCTTATTAATTTCTTGAATATAATTAATATAATTATTTGAAATATTTTTTATTTTTTCATTTTTATTTAAATTATTTTTTTGAATTTTTAAGATATGATTTGATAAATCTTCTTTATTACTTTGAATTAAAATTTGAATATCAAAATTACAAGTTTTTAAAAAAGTTTTATAGGAATTTAATATTGATTCTTTTTCTAAATTAGATTTTAGATTAAAATTAATTGGTGATATTTTTAAAATTTTAATAAAAGAATTATTTTTTAATTTAATTATTCCGCTGTCTAAGATTTTTTCAAAGGGTAACCATTGCTGGACAGTTTGTATTTTTTTTATAGTATTTCCTCCTTTCTTTTTTTATATAATACCTTAAAAAAGTTGATTTGTCAACAAAAATCGTTCGACAAAATTCGACAGGAATAAATTACCAATATTTTTTTGAATATTTTTTTTGAAAAAATCCATAATAATATCATAAGGTTTGTATTGATTGAACTAAGAATTATATGAGGTCTCTTAAGGTTTTGTATAATTCGAGCTAAGATGTTTTATAGCTAATTTTGGTTATAATATGTCGGAGCTGAAGGTCATACCATGTATGTGTAGGCTATATTTTGTTTTTTCTTTGTTTATATGGTTCAAATGTGTGTGTTGTGGCCGAGTTAAGATTATATTAATATCTAAATTTTATCTTACCTTAGGGATTGCTTTTATTCCCTCTGGGAGGAATGTAGTCTCTTTTGATATTTTTATAGTCGAGCGACTGATTAAAACAGTTGGCTGATTGTTTGAGTATATAGCAATATATACCAGATGAAAAAGTTATTTGTTTTAGTTTTAGCTGAAGATTGATATAGGCTTTATCTATAAAAGCTCTAGGGGGTTATCCCTAGAGCTTTTAGATTTATATATCCAAGTTTCTTACAAATTTTGCATTTTTTTCAATAAATTCTCTTCGTGGTGCTATTTCGTCACCCATTAATACTGTAAATATTTCATCTGCTTTTACTGCATCGTCCATTGTAACTTGTACTAATGTTCTTGTTGCTGGGTTCATTGTTGTTTCCCATAATTGTTCTGGGTTCATTTCTCCTAAACCTTTGTATCTTTGTATATTCATTCCATCTCTACCAAGTTCGGCTAAATGTTGTTCAAGTTGCTCATCTGTATAGCAATAAACATCTTTCATCCCTTTTCTTGATAATTTGTATAGTGGTGGTTGTGCTAAATATACGTTTCCATTTTCTACTAAAGGTCTCATGTATCTAAAGAAGAATGTTAATAATAATGTTCTAATGTGTGAACCATCAACATCGGCATCTGCCATTATTATTACTTTTCCATAACGAATTTTTGTTACATCAAAGTCTGCTCCAATTCCTGCACCAATTGCTAGAATTACAGGGTTTAATTTATCATTTCCATATATTTTATCTGCTCTTGCCTTTTCAACATTTAACATTTTTCCCCAAAGTGGAAGTATTGCTTGGAATTTTCTATCTCTTCCTTGTTTTGCACTTCCTCCTGCTGAGTCTCCCTCAACTATATAAACTTCACATAGTGATGCATCTTTTTCACTGCAATCAGCTAATTTTCCAGGTAATGTTGATCCTTCTAGAGCATTTTTTCTTCTTACAAGTTCTCTTGCTTTTCTTGCTGCTTCCCTAGCTCTTGATGCACTTATACATTTATCTAATATTGCTTTTGCAACCGTTGGATTTTCTTCTAAGAAAGATGATAAAGCTTCATTCATTGCACCTTGTACTAATCCTGTAACTTCACTATTTCCTAATTTTGTTTTTGTTTGACCTTCGAATTGAGGTTCTTTAACTTTTACAGAAATAACTGCTGTTATTCCTTCTCTTATATCTTCTCCTTGTAGGTTTCCATCTTTCTCTTTTAAAATATTATGACTTTTTGCATAATCATTAAATACCTTTGTAAGAGCTCTTTTGAAACCTTCTAGATGTGTTCCTCCTTCGATTGTATTTATATTATTAACAAATGAATAAATATTATCTGAGTATGCAGTTGTGTATTGCATTGCAATTTCTATTGGGAATTCTCCCTTTTTTTCAATATAAATTGGCTTATCATGTAATTTTTCTTTGTTTTTGTTTAGATATTCAACAAAAGAAATTAGTCCACCTTCAAAACAAAATTCAGCTTGTTTTATTGGTTCTTCTCTTTCATCTTTTATTGTAATTTTTAAGCCTTTTGTTAAAAATGCCATTTCCCTAAATCTATTTTCTAGAACTTCATATTCGTATTCTAGTGTTTCAAAAATTGTGCTGTCTGCTAAAAATCTAACTGTTGTTCCTGTTTCGTTAGAATCTCCAATTCTTGTTAGTGGTTCTACAGTTTTTCCTCTGTTAAATTTCATTTGGAAAATTCCACCATCTCTTTTTATTGTTACTTCTGTCCATTCAGATAATGCATTTACAACTGATGAACCAACTCCATGTAGTCCTCCAGAAACCTTGTATCCACTATCTCCACCAAATTTTCCACCAGCATGTAAAACTGTATAAACAGTTTCTGCTGCAGAGATTTTTGTTTTTGGGTGAATATCAACTGGTATTCCTCTTCCATCATCTTCAACTCTTATTATATTTCCTTTTTCAATTACCACATTTATATTTCTACAATAACCTGCTAATGCTTCATCAACAGAGTTATCAACAATTTCATATACTAAGTGATGTAGTCCTCTTACAGATACACTTCCTATATACATTCCTGGTCTTTTTCTTACGGCTTCTAAGCCTTCCAATACTTGAATTTGGTCTGCTTTATACTCATGTTCAAATTTTTCCATTGTCAATCAATCCTTTCTACATTTGCTTTTTCAACCTTATACAGATTATACATCATTGTGTCAAGTTTTATTTTTTCTGTTGTTGTAATTAATACCTGATTATTTTTTATATTATTTATAAATCCTTTTACTCTTTTTTTATCTAATTCTGACATAAAATCATCTAATAATAAAACTGGATATTCTTCAATTTCATCATATACAACTTCTGCTTCTGCAAGTTTTAATGAAATAATGCTTGATCTTTGTTGTCCTTGTGAACCAAATACTGCTACGTTTTTCCCATTTATATATATTTCAAAATCATCTCTATGTATTCCTACTGATGTAAAACCTTTTTGAATATCCAGTTCCATATTATTTTTTAATTTTTCCAAATAATTATTTTTATTAATATTTGATTTATATTTTATTTCTATTGTTTCTTTATTTTCTGTTGTTTTATTATGAATTTCTTTTATTTTATTGTTTATTTTTTCTATAAATTCTTTTCTATATTCATATATTTTAATTCCTAAATTAACAAGTTGCTCGTCCCAAATTTCTAAATTATTTTTTGATTTATTTTCAAATTTTATTTGTTTTAAATAATTATTTCTTTGTTCTAGAGCCTTGCTATATTCGGACATTAAATAAATATACTTTGGCCTTAACTGGCTAATCATAATATTTAAAAATTTCCTTCTTCTCGTTGGTTCGTTTTTTAAAATTTCTATATCTTCTGGATTAAATAAAACAATATTTATTTTTCCAATAATTTCACTTAATTTTCTTACTGGTATTTCGTTTATAAAAAACTTTTTTCTATCATTTATTTCAACATTAATTTTTTCTTCTCTATTATTTTTTATAAATTTAATTTCTATTTTTCCATTATCTTTATTTTCTTTTATTAATTCTTTTTCTTTATTTGTTCTAAAAGATTTTCCTAAGCCTGCAAAAAATATTGCTTCTAAAATGTTTGTTTTTCCTTGTGCATTATCTCCAAAAAATATATTTGTTTTTTCATTTAATTCGATTTTTGTAAAATCATAATTTCTAAAATTTTCCAGTTTTATTTCTTTTATAAACATCTTTTTTCCCTTATTTTAAGCTATTTTAGTCTTACTGGTAGTATCATATAAACGTATTCATTTTCTATAACTTCTATTGGTCTTATTATACATGGAGAAATGTTGCTTCCAAATTCGATAAACACTTCTTCATCATCAATTGCTTTTAATGCATCTAAGAAATATTTTGGATTTACTCCTATTTCTAGGTTTTTTCCTTCTGTTTCTAAATACATTTCTTCTTTTGCATCTCCTGTTTGATTTGTACAAGATAATGTAATTTTTCCAATTTCTATATTGATTTTTACAGGATATTTTTTCTCTTTTTCAATGCTTGAAGAAGATATTAAACTCACTCTTTCTAAGCATCCTTGTAATAAATTTTTATTTACTCTTATTCTTGTTTCCCAATTTGCTGGAACTACACTTTCATAATTTAGGAATTCTCCATCCAATAATCTTGTAACAATTTTGCAGTTTTCCATTTCAAATATTCCTTGATTCTTAGATATTCCTATTCTAATATAATCAAAAGAATCATTTAATATTTTATTTACTTCATTTAGTGTTTTTCCAGGAATTACTGCTTTAAAATTTTCAGTATCTTTTAATAATGTTTTACTTACCCATCCCATTCTGAAACCATCTATTGCAACTATATTTAATTTATTGTTTTTTGTTTCGAAAAGGCATCCTGTAAATATTGGTCTATTTTCTTCATTGCTTACTGCAAAAATTGTTTTCTTTATCATATTTCTTAAAACTATTTGTTCAGTTTCTAAAGAATTCTCCACTTCTATTTTTGGTAGTTCTGGAAATTCTTCTGCATTCATTGTTGATAATTTATATAAAGAACCTTCACATTCGATTACTAATAAGTTGTTTTCATTAACTGTTAATTTAATTTCTGAATTAGGTAATCTTCTTATAATTTCACTAAACATTGTTGCATTAACTACAGTATTTCCTTCTTCTTCTATTTCTGCTTCTATAACATATTCAATTCCTAATTCCAAATCATATGTTGTAAGTTTTAATTCATTATTATTTGTTTGAATGTATATACCTTCTAATATTGGCATAGTTGTTCTTGTAGGTACTCCTCTAACAACAGCATTTATAGCTTTTATAAGCTTTTCTTTTTCACAAATGATTTTCATTTTTTATAAGCCTCCTTAAAATCTTTGAAAAATTTTCTTTATTTATTATATAATAAAATATATTTAGTAATAGTATTAGTAGTAGCTGTGGATAATGTGGATAACTATGTGTATAACTTATTTCCCTAAGAAAAATTGTTGTGGATATTTTTGTGGATAATTTTTGTTTTTATTCACACTATTAATTTTTTTATGTGTATAAAGCACTTTTAAACAAGTTTTCCACAGGATATTCACAGGTGCCTATGGATAACCTTTCTATTGTTTCCGTAAGTAAAGAAAGATTTATTCTAAGCAAAAAAGTGTTTATCAAATGTTTTTTCGAAAAAAGTCTAATTTTATTTTATTTTATGCTTGTTTCTTGTTTAGCACTATTTTTTTCACACTTTCCACAAGTAATTTTGTTTCTTGGTTCTCTTTTATATCTTTTTCTATTTTTTTGAAAGCATGCATTACAGTTGTGTGATCTCTTTTTCCAAAAGCCTCTCCTACCTTAGGAAAAGACTCATTTGTAAGTATTCTACATAAATACATTCCTATTTGTCTTGGGAATGTTATATTATTTGACCTTTGTGAACTTGTTAAATCTTTCATGGTTATATTAAAATAATTACAAACAACATCTTGAATGTATTCAATAGATATAACTGATGAATTTTGTCTGATAATATCATTAATTGCTTTTTCAGCCATTTCAAAGGTAACTGGTGTATGTGTAAGTGATGCTTGTGCTACTATTTTATTAAAAACACCTTCTAACTCCCTTATATTTGAATCTATTTTAGCTGCAATATTTTTTAAGATATCATCATCAATAATTGCATGTTTTTCTTCTGCTTTTTTTCTTAAAATAGCTAAACGAACTTCATAGTCTGCCATTGAAATATCTGCTAATATTCCCCATTCAAATCTTGATTTCAATCTATCTTCTAGTAAAGGAATATCTCTTGGAAGTTTATCGCTTGATAAAATAATTTGTTTTCCGTGTTCTCTTAAATCATTAAAAGTATTGAAAAACTCTTCTTGTAAACGATCCTTTCCTGCAATAAATTGAATATCATCAATCAAAAGTAAATCTATATTTCTGTATTTATTTCTAAAATTTTCCATTCCATTGTCTTTTATTAAGGAGTTAATAAACTCATTCATGAAGTTTTCTGAAGTTACGTATAAAATTTTAAAATCCTTATGTCTTTTTGCAACTTCATTTCCAATAGCATGCATTAAGTGTGTTTTTCCTAGACCTACTCCACCATAGATGTATAAAGGGTTATAAGCCGTGCCAGGTGACTCCGCAACAACAAGTGCTGCAGCATGTGCAAATCTATTATTATCTCCAACTACAAAAGTATCAAAGGAATAATTAGGATTCAAATATGTTTTAGAATAATTTACATTTGAAAAATTTGAAGTTTTGTCTTGTGTATCATTTTCGTTATTTAGTACTATTGTAACAGTACACTTCTTTTGTAAGATGATACTAAAAGCATTTTCTAGTAAATCTTTAAATCTAGACTCTACAGATTCTTTTTTAAAAGGATCATCAGAAATAAGGATAACATTATTATTTTCTATTCCTTGAATTTCTAATGGTAAAAGCCAAGTTTTATAAGAAAGTTCAGAAAGTTCGCCTTTTAGTAGGTTTTTTGCTTCTTCTAATATGTCATTCAAACTGCTTTCCATTGGCATGTAAACCTCCAGTATTAACTTTAAGAAAAAAAGGATTTTTTAAAAACCTAATTTACAACATTATAATATCAAAAAATAAAAAATTAATCAATAATAAATAAAAAAAATATAATAATATTTAAAAAAATTACTTAAATACTTGACAAAACTACTACTTTTAATATATAATTTTATCACTTATGATTAGATTTAAGGAGGTTATTTACTATGAAGATGACATATCAACCAAAAAATAGACAAGAAAAGAAAGTTCACGGATTTAGAGCAAGAATGAAAACAAGAAGTGGAAGAAATGTTTTAAAAGCTAGAAAAGCAAAAGGTAGAAAAAGAATCACTGTATAAAATTTAAAAAAATGAGTGATAAAATTGAAAAATACAGAAATTATTAAAAAAAGTTATGAATTTAGGACAGTGCTAAAAAAAGGAAACTGCTATAGAGGTTTTTTATTTGATATTTTTGTAAAGAAGAATGGAAAAGAGAAAAACCGATTAGGTATAGCAGTTAGCAAAAAAGCAGGAAATAGTGTAAAAAGAAATTACATAAAGAGATTAATTAGAGAAAATTACAGGTTATTAGAAAATGAATTAAATATGGGTAATAGTATAATTATTTTGTGGAAAAAACAGGCAGATTTTAACGATTTTGACTATTATTCTATAAAAAAAGAAATGACAAATCTTTTTAAAAAATCAAAATTAATTTAGAGGCATATATGAAAAATCTTTTTTTATTTTTATTAAAAATATACAAAAAATATTTTTCTCCAATAATTAGTAATAGGGGGGTACACTGTAAATATTATCCTACATGTTCTGAATATTCAAGACAAGCAATAACAAAATATGGTGCAATAAAAGGTGGATTTTTAAGCATAAAAAGATTTTGTAAGTGTAATCCTTTTTCAAAAGGAGGATATGATCCTGTAAAATAGGAGGAGAAAATGTTTAATTTTTTTGCAAATATATTTGGTTATATTTTAGAATGGATTTATTTATTGGTTAAAAATTATGGTTTAGCAATAATTATTTTTTCTGTTTTGGTTAAAATTGTTATGTTGCCGATTTCAATTAGACAACAAAAAACAATGAAAAAAAATGAAAAAATACAAAAAGAGTTAAAAATATTACAAATAAAGCATAAAGGTAATCCTGAAAGGCTAAATCAAGAAACAATGGAGCTATATAAAAGGGAAAATGTAAATCCTTTTGGTGGATGCTTTACAATAATAATTCAATTTATTTTATTAATATCAATGTTTTATTTAGTTAAGAGCCCACTTACATATATGCAAAAAATTGATAATAATGTAATTGAGAATGAAATTGTTGAAATAAAAAAGGTAAACGGAGAAGAATCTATAAGTAAAGGTTATCCAGAAATGAGTGTTATTAAGTATCTAAAACAAAATAATGATACTGAAAACCAAATGTATATAAATATGGATTTTCTTGGACTTGATTTAAGTAAAGTTCCTCAAGAAAACTTTGGCGATTGGAAAGTATTTGTAATACCTGTTTTATATGTAATTTCATCAATTCTATCAATAAAATTGACAACAAATATGACCAATAAAAAGAAAGAGGAAAAAGAGAAAAAAGAAGAAAAAGCTTTATTAACAGAAGAAAATAAAGCTGAAATGGATCAAGAGGAAATGGCAGCACAAATGAATAAAAGTATGTCTTTAATGATGCCAATTCTATCAGTTTCTGTTTCTCTTATAGCACCTCTGGGACTAGCTTTATATTGGCTAATTAATAATATAATAATGATAATTGAAAGATTAATGCTAAATAAATTATTCTCTAAGGAGGAAGAAGAAAATGGCTAAAAGTATAATCGTTGAAGGAAAGACAACACAAGATGCAATTGAAAAAGGCCTAAAAGAATTAAAGGCTACAAGAAGCATGGTTGAGATAAAACCAATAGAAGAAGAAAAGAAAAGAAGTTTTTATAGCATCTTAGCTCCAAGAGTTGTTAAAATAGAAATGACTTTGAAGGAAAATGCTGATAAAGAAGTAAAACATGTGACAAAACCTAAAAGAGAAACAAATAAGAATATGGAAGAAATAGAAAAAGTATCTGAAAAAATTAGCGAATTCTTTAAATCAATACTAGATAAAGACGTTGTTTGTGATGTTAATATTAAAGATTACTGTATATATGTTAATATTGATGGCGAAAACATTAGTAACCTAATTGGCTACAGAGGAGCCACAATTAATGCTTTGCAAGTATTAGCAACAGCTATTGCAAATAAATATTCTACATCAAAAACAATAGTTATTGTAGATGTATGTAATTATAAAGAAAAAAGGGAAAAGACTTTGGAAGAATTAGCTGAAAAAATCTCTCAAAGAGTAATAAAAACAGGAAAATCTATTACTTTAGATCCTATGTCAGCATATGAGAGAAAAATAATACATACAAAACTACAAGAAAATGACAAAGTTAAAACATTTAGTAAAGGAGAAGAACCACATAGAAGAGTGGTTATAGCATTAAAGTAAAAAAAGTTTTGGGCAGATATTTTATATCTGCCTTTTTTGCTAAGAAAGGAGAAAAAAGATGTCAACAATAGCAGCAATATCTACGGCACCAGCAATTGGTGGAATTGGTATAGTTAGAATGAGTGGCAAAGATTGTTTCGAAGTTTTGGAAAAAATCTTTAAACCTAAGAATCCCGAAACAATTGAGAATATAGCTGGTTATATAATTAAATATGGAACAATAGTAAACCCTGAAACTAATAGAGTTGTGGACGAAGTTTTAGTATCATATTTTAAATGCCCAAAAAGTTATACAGCAGAGAATATGTGTGAAATAAACTCACATGGTGGAATAGTTGTTCTAAGGGAGATTCTAGAATTATGTTTAAAAAATGGAGCAGAACTTGCAAAACCAGGGGAATTCACAGAAAGAGCATTTTTAAATGGAAGAATAGACTTAACTCAAGCCGAAGCGATTATTGATATCATAAATGCCAAAAGTACTAGGGAGGCGCAGGAATCAGCAAATCAACTAGAAGGATATTTATCAAGAAAAATTAATGAAATTAGAGAAAAAATAATGGATATTATGGTAAAGATTGAAGCAAATATAGACTATCCAGAGTATGATGTTGAGGAAGTTTCTAATAAAGATGCTGAAAACAAGCTAAAAGAGATTGAAAATGAATTAATAAAGCTTTCGAAGACTTTTGAAAATGGAAAAATACTAAAAGAGGGCGTAAAAATAGCAATTATAGGTAGCCCTAATGCTGGTAAGTCATCTCTTTTAAATAGCATGCTTAAAGAAGAAAGAGCTATTGTTACGGATATTGCAGGCACAACAAGAGATATTATAGAGGAGCAAATTTCTATTGAGGGTATTCCTTTCAAAGTAATAGATACAGCTGGTATAAGAGATGCAAAAGATAAAATTGAGCAAATTGGTATTGAAAAATCTAAAAAAGCTGCTAATGAAGCAGACGTTATTCTGGCTGTTTTTGATAGTTCCGTACCGTTAAATGATGAAGATAGAGAAATATTGAATTTACTAAAACATAAAAAATCTATAATAGTTTTAAATAAAACAGATTTAAAACAGATAGTTAATAATGAATGCAAGGAAATACAAGATGTAAATACTGAAGTTATAAATATATCTTTAAAAAACAATGAAGGATTAGAGAGAATTTATAAAAGTTTAGTAAAAATGTTTAATTTGAATCAAATAAACTTAGATAATGAACTTACAATTACCAACATAAGACATCAGGAATTAATTAACAAAGCCATAGAAAGCACGAGAATGGCTTTAAACGATTTAAACAATAGTATGCCTATAGATATCATATCTATAAACATAAAAGAGATCCTAGAGCATTTAGGAGAGATTACAGGAGATAATGTTTCTGAAGACATTATTAAAAGAATTTTTGCTAAATTTTGCTTAGGAAAATAGGAGATGTAGTAGAAAATGAAATATGATGCAGGAGATTATGAAGTAGCAGTAATTGGAGCAGGACATGCAGGCTGTGAGGCAGCACTTGCTTGTGCTAGAAAAGGTCACAAAACATTACTTTTTTCAATTACTTTAGAAAATATAGCAAATATGCCTTGTAACCCTAATATTGGGGGAACTTCAAAAGGCCATTTAGTTAGGGAAATTGACGCTTTAGGTGGAGAAATGGGTAAAAATATTGATAAATCTTTTATCCAATCTAAAATGTTAAACACATCAAAAGGCCCAGCCGTATACTCTTTGAGGGCACAGGCTGATAGAAAGAAATATCAAAGAGAAATGAAGCATACCCTAGAGCTTCAAGAGAATTTATCTGTAAAACAAGCAGAAATTGTTGATATCATAGTTGAAAATGGAGAAGTCAAAGGTGTAGAAACAAATATTGGTGCAATATACAATGTAAAAGCCGTTATTTTAGCCACAGGAACGTATTTAAAGGGTAAGATATATATAGGTGAAGTTAATTTTGAGAGTGGACCAGATGGCGTTTTTCCAGCAAATAAGCTATCAGAGTGCCTTAAAAAAATAGATATTAACCTAGTAAGGTTTAAAACGGGAACACCTGCAAGAGTAAATAAAAGAAGCATTGATTTTTCAAAAATGGAAATACAAAATGGAGATGATGAGATTGTTCCGTTTTCTTTTGATGATAAAATATCAAAAAAAGAACAAGTTCCTTGTTATTTAACATACACAAATGCCAAAACACATGAAATAATAAGGCAAAACCTTCATCGTTCACCATTATATTCAGGTCAAATAGAAGGGACAGGACCAAGATATTGTCCTTCAATTGAAGATAAAGTTGTTAGATTTAGCGATAAAGAAAGACATCAAATTTTTATAGAGCCAATGGGCTTAGATACAGAGGAAATGTATGTTCAAGGAATGAGTTCATCTTTACCAGAAGATGTTCAAATAGCAATGTACAGAACAATTCCAGGACTAGAACATGTTGAATTTACAAGACCTGCGTATGCAATAGAATATGACTGTATTGAACCATCACAACTAAAATTATCTCTTGAACTAAAGAATATAAAAGGAATGTTTTTTGCAGGACAAATTAATGGTACATCAGGTTATGAGGAAGCTGCTGCACAAGGTATAATTGCAGGAATTAATGCAAGTCTTGAACTTGAAGGAAAAGAACCAGTAATACTACATAGATCAGACGCATATATAGGCGTTTTAATTGACGATATTGTTACAAAAGGAACAAATGAACCATATAGAATGATGACATCTAGGGCAGAATACAGATTGTTATTAAGACAAGACAATGCGGATATGAGACTTACTGAAATTGGCCATAACGTGGGACTAATAACAGAAGAAAGATATCAAAGATTCTTGCAAAAGAAAAAAAATATTCAAGAAGAAATTGAAAGATTAAGAAAAACCACAGTAAAACCTACAGAGAGGGTTAATAAGTTTTTAAAAGAGCATAATTCATCAGAGTTAAATAATGGAATAAAATTAATAGAACTTCTAAAAAGGACAGAATTGAAATATGCAGACTTAAAAGAAATAGACGAGGATATGCCCGAACTTTCAAGAGAAGAAGCTGAAGAAGTTGAAATTGAGGTAAAATATGAAGGTTATATTAAACTTCAATTAGCACAAGTTGAAAAGTTTAAAAAGCTTGAAAACAAACTATTACCAGATAATATAAACTATTTAAATTTACAAGGAATTAGCCTAGAAGCAAGACAAAAATTAGATAAGTTTAGACCAAATTCTGTAGGTCAAGCATCAAGAATATCAGGAATTTCACCTGCAGATATATCTGTATTACTAATATACTTAGAGCAATTGAAAGCAAAAAAGGAATAAAAGGAGAATTTTGAATGGAATTTGAAGCATTTAAATCAAGTTTGATAGAAAAATTGGAAATGATTAATGTAAAAATAGATGAACACCAAGCAAAACAATTTTATGATTATATGAACTTATTGATTGAATGGAACGAGAAAATCAATTTAACAGCAATAACAAAGCCAGAGGAAATAATAATAAAGCACTTTGTAGATTCTTTAACTATTGCAAATGAGATAAAAGAAAACGAAAGCATAGCTGATATCGGCACAGGTGCTGGGTTCCCTGGAATTCCTTTAAAAATTATCTTTCCCAATAATGAAGTAGTTTTAATAGATTCACTTAATAAAAGAGTAAAATTCTTAGAAGAGGTAATAAATAAATTAGAACTAAAAAACATCAAAGCAATTCACTCACGAGCAGAAGAAATCGGGCATGATAATAATTATAGAGAACATTTTTGTATTGTAACATCAAGAGCAGTGGCAAAGCTAAATGTTTTACTTGAATATATGAAACCACTTGTTAAAGTTGGTGGAAAATGTATTTGTTTAAAGGGTCCAAACATCCAAGAAGAGATAAATGAAGCAAAAAATGCATTAGAAATCCTTGGGGGAAAGCTTGAAAAGGTTGAAGAAACCATCTTACCAGATTCAGACAACAAGAGAACAATTATTACTGTCTTATCCGTGAAACATTTACCAAACAGATTTCCGCGAAAGGCAGGCACACCAACGAATTCCCCATTATAGAAACTCGTTTCACACATAACTGAAACCGTGAAACACTTGATAATAGCGAATTATACTGTCAGACAACTTAATTTTTCTGACAGTAAATTTTTGCTATTTTTTTTATAAATTTACATTTTTTTATTGACTTTTGCATAAAAAAATTATATTATTGTTATACGATTTTAAGGAGGGATAAATTTGAGTAAAGTTATAGCAATTGTTAATCAAAAAGGTGGAGTTGGTAAAACAACTACAGCAGTTAATTTAAGTACTGTTTTAGCACAAAAAGGAAAAAAGGTTTTGTTAATCGATGAAGACCCTCAAGGCAATGCTACAAGTGGCTTAGGAGTTGAAAAGGGTGCAGAAAAATCAACATATGATGTGCTAATTAATGAAACAACACTTGAAGAAGCAATAGTAAAAACAGCAATAAAAAACTTATATTTATGTCCTTCAAATATAAACTTAGCAGGAGCTGAAGTAGAGCTTGTTAATGCAATGTCTAGAGAAACCAAGATGAAAGAAAAAATCGAGGAGATAAAGGACAAATTTCACTATATTATAATAGATTGCCCACCATCACTAGGTTTGCTAACTATAAACTCTTTGACTGCAGCAAACTCAATAATGATACCTATACAATGCGAGTATTATGCATTAGAGGGAGTTGGACAACTAATGAATACTGTTAATTTGATAAAAAAACAGTTAAATAAGGATTTATATATTGAAGGTGTAGTTCTTACAATGAATGATGCAAGAACTAATTTATCAAATCAAGTAATAAGTGAAGTAAAAAAATATTTCAAAGATAATGTATACAAAACAGTTATACCAAGAAATGTAAAATTAAGTGAAGCACCAAGTTATGGTATGCCAATAACAGCATATGCTCCAAGATCAAAAGGTGCAAGATGCTATGAAAAATTAGCAAACGAATTACTAAAATCAAAAAAACACTAAATAGGAGGGAATAAAAATGGCAGGAAAAACAGGACTAGGAAAAGGCTTAGATGCACTATTTTCAGGAGGTTTGCAAAATATTGCAGAAGAAGAAAAGTTGCAAGCAGGGGAGTCTATTGTAAACTTAAAATTAATAGAGGTTGAGCCCAATAAAGAACAACCAAGAATGAGATTTGATGATGAAAAAATAGAAGATTTAGCAGATTCTATTAAAGAATATGGAGTAATACAACCTATAATAGTAACAAAGAAAAATGATTACTATCAAATTGTTGCAGGAGAGAGAAGATGGAGAGCCGCAAAAAAAGCAGGTTTAAACGAAATTCCAGCAATAATAAGAAATTATACAGAACAAAAAAACAAAGAAGTAGCACTTATTGAAAATATACAAAGAGAAGACCTAAACCCAATAGAAAAGGCAAAAGCTTTAAAAGAAATCATTGAAAAATATGGAATGACACAACAAGAGCTTGCAAACAAACTTGGAATTAGCAGAAGTGGAATTGCAAATACAATGAGAATTTTAAACTTAGACCCAAGAGTTATTAAACTTGTAATGCAAGGAAATATATCTGAGGGACATTGCAGAAGCTTACTAAATATAGAAGATCCAGACAAACAATACAAAGCTGCGTTATATGTTATAAAAACAGGAGATAGTGTAAGAGAAGTTGAAAAACAGATGAAAATAAAAAAGAAAGAGCAGGTTGTTGACCAAACAAGATATGCACCAATATATCAAGAAATAGAAAGCAAATTTAGAAATTTCTTTGGTTCACAAGTTAAGTTAAATGCAGGAAAAAGGTCTGGAACAATAGTAATACACTACAATTCAAAAGACGAGCTAAATAATATAATAGAAAAAATACAATAGTTATGTAAACCACAAAAAGTAAATAACAAGTTACCTTTTTGTGGTTTTTTCATAAAAACTCTTGACATTTTCCACTGCTCGTGGTAAACTAATACATGTTGTAAGAATTGGAGAGGTGGTCGAGTTGGTTTATGGCACCAGTCTTGAAAATTGGCGTAGGTTTGTAGCCTACCGTGGGTTCGAATCCCACCCTCTCCGCCAATCAACAAAAAAATATATTAAAAATAAAGAAGTGAATAATAAATAAAAAAGAATACAGTATTTGTTATTCACTATTTATGTAAATGGAGATTTACCCAAGTAGGTTGAAGGGGACGGTTTGCTAAACCGTTAGGGTTGCGTAAGTGGCCGCGAGGGTTCGAATCCCTCAATCTCCGCCAAAAAGAGATAATAACTTATTAGGGAAAAGGTTATTATCTTTTTTTATTAATTAAAAAAGTTCAAGAATTTTTAAAAATAAAAACAACGCATGAAAATCAAAAATAAGGCGCTTTTACAACACAAGAATATAGTTAACTAAAAAACACTTAAAAACGTCTTAAAAACCAATTTCACAAAGAAGGGATAAAATGGAAAGAATATTTAAAATAGGAGTATTTGATTCAGGTATAGGTGGAGTAACTGTACTAAAAGAAATAATAAAAATATTACCGAATTTAAATTATTATTATTATAGCGATTCAATTAACAACCCATATGGAGAAAAAACAGATAAAGAGGTAATTGATATTGCAGATAATATAACAAAAAATTTAATAGATAATGGTGCACAGGCAATTGTAATAGCTTGTAATACAGCTAGTGCTAAAGCAGCAAGTTTCTTAAGGGAAAAATATAATAATATTCCAATTATTGCAATTGAACCAGCATATAAAATGGTATATGATTATGCATATGATGATATAACTTTGGTAATGGCAACAAAAGGAACAATAGAAAGTGAAAAATTTAATTTGTTATATCAAAAATATAATAATAATAAAACAATTTTATTACCTTGTAGTGGTTTAGCTGATATAATTGAAGAAGGAAATCATGAAAAAATACAAAAATATTTAAAGCAAAATCTGCAAGAATATACAGGAAAAGTTAAAAATGTTGTACTTGGATGTACACATTATCCTTTAATAAAAGACGATATAAAAAAAATACTTGGAAACGTGAAATTCTTTGATGGAGCTGAACGAGTGGCAAAACATCTAAAAGAAATATTGGAAAAAAATGGAAATTGTTTAAACGGAAATGGAGTCATAGAATTTTATGATTCACAAGAGATAGAGAGTAAAAAGGATAGATTTTTTAAAATAT
>UMEZ01028939.1_pt1 | contig 19997 bp, 9 predicted proteins | sample 1964841 | NCBI WGS metagenome assembly UMEZ01 (sample SAMEA4836029, study PRJEB28245) | human gut metagenome | biome: gut microbiome; material: fecal sample | place: Denmark | collected 2008 | reverse complement strand
GGTTCATCAGTTTCAGGATGCGTGAGCTTCCGCTCTGTACGGGCAAGTGGATGTGCTTGCATACATTGGGCACTTCTGCAATGACATGAAGCGTTTCGTCACTCATGTCTTTGGGGTGTGAAGTGGTGAAACGTACGCGCATGTCGGGCACTGCTTCGGCTACGATGCGGAGCAGCATGGGGAAGGTCACTGTCTGGCCGTCTTTTTCAAAACGGTATGAGTTGACGTTCTGTCCCAACAGGGTTACTTCCTTATAGCCTTTTCGTTGCAGGTCGCGTACTTCGTTCAGGATACTTTCCACGTCACGGCTGCGTTCACGTCCGCGTGTATAAGGTACAATACAGTAATGGCAGAAATTGTTGCATCCTCGCATGATGGAAACGAAGCCTGAAATATGGTTTCCGCAAATACGTGAAGGAATCACGTCACGGTAAGTTTCCGTAGTAGAAAGTTCCACATTGATGGCTTTTTCTCCTGCTTCTACGGCTGCAATCAGGTCGGGCAAGGTCAGGTAGGCATCCGGACCGGCTACTAAGTCTACATGATGTTTTTCAATCAGTTCGTTTTTCACTCGTTCGGCCATACATCCCAATACGCCCACAATCAGGTGTTTCCGCTTTTTGCGCAAAGAATGGAAAAACTCCAGTCGGTTCAGAATTTTCTGTTCCGCATTGTCGCGGATGGAGCAGGTGTTCATGAACACGGCATCGGCCTCTTCTAATGTGTCACAAGGAGAATATCCGGCCATTTGCATGATAGATGCAATTACTTCACTGTCTGCCACATTCATCTGGCATCCGTAGGTCTCGATAAACAATTTCTTGCTTTCGTTTTCAGTTGCAGATTTAAAGTCTGCTCCTGTAGCTTCTTTTGTCATAAGGTTTTCTATATTAAAAATTTGCTTGCAAAGATATCTGTTTCTTGGTTAACTTCCATAAAAAGGGTGGGAGATATAGATTTTATTCGTATCTTTGAAGAAAACCTTAACACTTAATATTTATGGATGTAATTCAAATTCTTGTTTTTTTAGGTATAATTGGCTGGGGACTTTTTCAGGCCAGGACCCAGAAACAGAAGAAGCCGAAGCGTGTAAAGACCGTAAGACAGACACCTCCGGCAGCATCTTTTTCTGTGGAAGAGGAGGTTCTTGAAGAGATGATTCCGGCTCCTGTACCCGAAGCAAGGAAGAAACGGAGATATACTTCTGCCAAACCTTCCACTCCGAAAGAACAAGCATTGAATGTACCGAAAAAAGAGGAGCAGAAGCCTGATATAGCTTTTCGTAATGCAGCAGATGTAAGGAGGGCTTTTATCTATTCCGAGATTTTTCGCCGTAAATATGACTGATTGACTAACTTTTTTAATACTAACATAAAAAACACTTGATACTATGAGCTTTAACTTTATTACGGCAGCCGAAGCTGCCAGCTATATTAAGGATGGGGACATTGTTGGACTGAGTGGCTTCACTCCTGCCGGAAGTCCGAAGGCTGTGACTGCAGAGTTAGCGAAAATAGCAGAAGAAAAACACGCAAAGGGAGAATCCTTTCAGATTGGCCTGATTACAGGAGCTTCGACGGGAGATTCTTGTGACGGGATGCTGACACGTGCACATGCCATTAAGTTCCGTGCTCCTTATACTACTAATGCGGACTTCCGGAAGGCTGTGAATAACGGTGAAATCAATTATACAGACATTCATCTGTCACAGGTGGCTCAGCGTTTACGTTCCGGCTTCTTGGGGCACGTAAGTGTGGCTATCATAGAAGCTTGTGAGATTACGGAAGACGGACGTATTTACCTGACTGCAGGAGTGGGTATTACGCCGACCATTGCACGACTGGCCGATAAAGTCATTGTGGAATTGAATGCCACACACAGTAAAAGCCTGATAGGCATGCACGATTTGTATGAAATGGAACGTCCTCCTTATCGTCGTCCGATTCCTATCGTTCGTCCGAGCGACCGCATTGGCCTTCCTTATATTCAGGTAGACCCTTCCAAGATTGCTGGCGTGGTAGAAACCAATATGCCGGATGAGGCGCGTGGTTTCCATGAATCTGACCCCGTGACAGATAAAATCGGTCAGAATGTGGCTGAGTTCTTGGCTTCGGACATGCGCAGGGGAATTATTCCTTCTACCTTCCTTCCCTTGCAGTCGGGAGTAGGAAATATTGCCAATGCCGTGCTGAGTGCGTTGGGCAAGGACCCCAGCATTCCTCCTTTTGAAATGTATACTGAAGTAATTCAGAATTCGGTAATAAAACTGGTGAAAGAAGGCAGAATTAAGTTTGGTAGTACCTGTTCTTTGAGTGTGACGAATGACTGTTTGCAAGATATTTATGACAATATGGACTTTTTCCGTCATAAACTGGTGCTGCGTCCTTCTGAAATTTCCAACTGTCCGGAAGTAGTTCGCCGTATTGGAGTGATTTCCATGAATACCGCTATTGAAGCAGATATTTATGGTAATGTCAATTCCACTCATATTTGCGGAACCAAGATGATGAACGGTATCGGAGGTTCCGGCGACTTTACCCGCAGTGCCTATATTTCTATTTTCTCTTGTCCTTCGACGGCCAAGGGAGGTTGCATCAGCTCTATCGTACCGATGGTATCTCATCTGGATCACAGCGAGCATTCAGTCAATGTCATTATCACCGAACAGGGTATAGCCGACTTGCGTGGAAAGAGCCCGATGGAACGTGCGGAAGCGGTTATTGAAAACTGTGCACATCCTGATTACAAGCAACTGCTTTGGGATTATCTGAAGATTTCTACGAAAGGACAGACTTGCCACAGCTTATCTGCTGCATTGGGTATGCATCAGGTGTTTATTAATAAGGGTGACATGCGTCTGACAGACTGGGCTGAGTTTCAGAAGTAAGAAGTAAAAATCGTATCTTATAAAAATGCCCCGCACTGCCAATTCAGCGCGGGGCATTGATTTTATCTGTAAATGCTTATTTCAGATAGTCTTTCAGGTCGCAGTTCTGGAGCGAACGGATACCTTCTACTACTGATTCTGCATTCAATACAGCACCTTCCTGCGTGTTGTGTACAGAGTCAGCATAGTAAGCGGCAGTCTTTTCTTTTCCCATGGCTTCAAATTTCTTGGCAGTCAGGTCGTTCAAGTCGATAAAGTTTACACCTTCCTGCTCTGCCACTTCTTTTGACCATTTGCCGAAAGTCTTGTCGCAGCGGTTCATGCGGTTGTCGGTCCAGCGATTACCCGGAGTGTGTGACATCACGATGACTTTTGCTCCTTTAGCTTTTGCCTGGCGGATATACATACGGATGTAGTGGCCGAAGCTGTATACTTCTTCCGTGCTTCCGTCTTTTTCCATGACTACTTTTTTAGAGTCATCTCCAGTGCCTGGCAGAGAAGCGCGTGCACGTCTGGTATTCATCGGGCCACCGTCATTGTGTCCGAAATCAATCAATACATAATCACCCGGTTTGATGGCAGGGAGTACACGGTTCCAAAGACCTTCCGTGAAATAAGTACGGCTGCTTCTTCCGCCTAATGCACAGTTTTCAATGCTGATGCGGGTTGTGTCAAAGTAATTTTGCAAGTAGCTTCCCCATCCCCATTTGTTATCTTCTCCGTTACCGGCTCCACATTTTACGGTAGAGTCTCCAATCAGGAAAGCGACAGGACTCTTTTCGTTGATACGGCTTACTCCTGCTACAAATTCACGTGGATTTCCCGGCTCAGAATAGAAGAAGATAGGTTCTTTCGTCTGCTGTTCTGTAGGATAGAAATGCACGGCGCTGTCGTTCATTCGCGGATGCTGGTGCTTCAGTAAATTGAGCATTTCGGCTCCGGCCCAGATGACAGGACCATATCCATGGGCTGCATATACATTTACCGGGCGGTAGTAATAGAATGCCGGGTCATATCCCATACCGGTTCCTACGCAGGTCATTTCTACCTGTCCCTGGGCGTTGATGGCAGAAGATACGGCATGCCATCCCAATTGCACTACCGGACCGTATGCCATGGCGTCAATCCATCCTTTGTTGATGGCATGTGCCATACAGTATACGTAGAGGGCAGTGGCAGAAGATTCCAGGTAAGAATCATTGCGGTCGAGTAACTGGTGCCAGAAACCGTCTTTGCTTTGACAGGCAGCCAGTCCGCGAACGTGTGCCTGCAACAGGTTGATAATCTTATCGCGTCCGGGATAGTCGGTCGGAAGTACATCCAGCACTTCACACATGGTAAGAATAGCCCATCCGTTGGCACGTCCCCAATGGAAAGCCGGATGATCTTTCATACCTTCTACCCATCCATGACGGAACAAGCCTTTTTCCGGAACAAACATGCGCTCTGCAAACTGCAGTACCTGGCGTACGGCTTCCTGATAATATTTGTCATTGTGGTCGGATGCATAGCGTCCCATCAGAGCAACAGAGGGGATGCCCATGAACATGTCGTCCAGCCACAATGTGTTGTGGTAAGGACGGTTACGGGCAAATGTGCCGTCGGCCAGACGATGCTCTTTGTACATGATGAAATGGAAGTAATTGTCAATCATGTCCTGCAATTTCAGGCTTTTGTCTTTCATCTGTGCTTTCATCATTGCCGCACATACGGCTCCTGCATCATCCAAGGCGTGAGGAGTCAGAATCTGAAGCATCTGTGCATCGGTTGTACCGTATTTTTCATATACTTTCTTAAAGTAAGGAGCTACTTCCGATAAGAATTTGAAACGGTCGTATACATATTTTTTGTAGGCTTCGTCACCCGTAGCTTCTGCGGCAGCCAGCATGGCCGAATAAGTAACCCCCCATTCATAACTGGCCAGACGGAAAGTTCCTCTTTCCAATTGTGCATTGGTATCCATGTTCGCATAGTCGGTAATGACTTTTCCGTTACGTTTATCGACTACTCTGGTCGGTGTGTTACTTTCCAGGTATCTCAAGACACGGTCCATGTCTTTTTTGATGTCTTCTGCTGATACAATACCATATCCTACCTGATAATCAGGCTGCAAAAGATGAAGTGGAGTATTGGAGTCATTGATGACTTCCTTTTTCTTTTGTGCATGGGCACTAAGACCGGCAGAAAGAGCCGCCAGCAGTGCGAAGTTTAAGACGAGTTTATTCATATAACTAATTTTAAATGTAAGCGTAATGGGTTATTTGAATGTATATCCTCTGAAAGTGCCTTTCAGTTCCGGCCCGATATAGAAACCAGGCTGGGTGGGTTGGTTGTAAGCCACGTTCTGTGTAGCAATGCTGATTCTATATACAGGGTCTTCCAGGAAAGTATGGAAGCGGTATTCGGTAGGAATTGTAGTTACATACAAGCGGAGAGACTTATTGTCGTTCGTACGAACCAGCACTTCTTCTCTCCAATCACCGATAAGATCGCCCTGAAGTGAAGGGTTAGATTTCGTGCCGTTGTTAAATGCGCACCCTTCTAATGTGAAGATAGTGTCGCAGCGTTTGTTTTTCCAGTCGTATTTGCTTACTTTTCCTTTGTCAAGCAGTTCACGGAGCAAGTCGCCATCCCACCATACTGCCATGTTGTAAGACAGTCCGGGAACTTTTTCTGCTACTACTTCTCCTTTGATGTTACGAATACCTCCAGAGGCTAGTGACCACATTTCTACACCGGGACTTGTCGGGTCAATTTCGGCAGCCATACAACGTCCTACATCGGTCTTGTCGGGATATTGAAGTAATACTTTTCCGGTTTTTGCATCGCGGAATGAAGAACCGTCTTTCCGGTTTTCATGGCAGGCCCATACTTGCAGACTGGCTGAAGCTGGATCAAATTGAGTGAGGTGCATGGCGTCTCCGTGTCCCATTCCTGTGGAATAAAGTCCTTTCCCGTCGTGGTCGAATGTGCAGGAACCATATACGATTTCATCGCATCCGTCCTGATCAATATCTCCTACACGGAGGTTATGGTTACCTTGTCCGGCATATTTCTCACATCCCGGGTTGTTACTATCGAATACCCAGCGATTTTTCAGTTCTTTTCCGTTCCAGTCGAATGCAGCCAGCACGGTACGTGTATAATATCCACGGCACATGACTACGCTAGGATGAACTCCGTCTAGGTAAGCAACGCATGCCAGAAAACGGTCACTACGGTTGGCACGCTCGTCTCCCCAGCCTTTCAAATCGCCACGTAATGGAATATAGTCAATGGTTTGCATGGCCTCGCCTGTCAGTCCGTTGAAAACAGTCAGGTATTCATTTCCAGTCAGTATACGTCCCTGGTTACGAAGAGGATCGGTAGGCTTTCCTTTGCTTCGTGGATCATTCGGAGAGAAATCTCCTCCTTTGGGCTGGTTCGGATCTCCCGGTTCGCGATAATCGGCTGTGGCATCTCCAATTACTTTTCCTTTTCCATCTATGGTACCGTCGGAAGTTTTCATTACAATTTCAGCCTTTCCGTCTCCATCCAGATCATATACCATGAACTGAGTGTAGTGAGCGCCGGCACGTATGTTCTTTCCCATATCGATGCGCCATAGTTTTTCTCCGGTCAGGCGGTAGCAGTCGAAGTATACGTTTCCTGTGTAGCCATCGTGTGCATTGTCGTGTGCGTTTGATGGGTCCCATTTCAGGATAATTTCATAATTTCCATCTCCATCCACATCTCCGATGGATGCATCGTTGGGACTGTAGCTGTATTTTTCTCCAGCAGGTGTGACACCGTCTGCGGGTTTGTCCAGTGGAATGTCAATGTATCCTGAAGGAGCATTTCCCGGAAGGGTATAGCTTCCTTCATTTGAAGTCTCTTTTCCATTGACTACAGGTTTTACCGTATAGACTACTTTCTGGTTCCCTGCATAATTGTCTGTATAAAAAGTTCCTGTTCCAGCTGGAACTTGTGCAACCTTTTTTCCGTTCCGGTAAACATTGAATGCGATTTCCATTGGGTCGGAAGAAAGGTATCTCCATGAAACGGCTACTTTTTGTGCGTTCTCTCTGACGGCGACAACTCCTCTTCCGAGTTTTTCTCGCTGTAGTTTACTAAAATCATAATTTGTTTGTGCGGAGCTGAATACTCCCAGGCTGCAGGCAGCCAATGCCATGAGCCACTTCCTTTGTGTCTTCATTTTATGTGATATTTGATTATTGATTTATTGTGACTGAAACATTTTCTCCATTTTCCCGAATATCTGTAAGGCGAATGTTTTCTACATCTTTGGTTACGAATAAAGGACGTCCATCCGGTTTTTCATAATAGAAATTGATGTGATGAAACGATATATTCTTTGCATGTGAAATGTAGAAGCCTTTTGCTGGAATGGTGCCAAACATCCACGGTTCAGGATATACTTTTTCTTGTTCCGGAAGTTCTCTTTTTCCATCCTCTTTTGTATATCCTCCTTTATAATACAAGTGAATATGGTCGAAGGTAACATCTTCTATAATTCCATTAGGGATACCGCTGATAATGGAGGAATAACGAGAATCTACATCGTATGCATTAATATGACTGATACGGATGCGCTTCATGCTTCCGGCTGGAGTTCCTTCGGGGCTGCGCATACGGGCTCCCAGGCGGAGAAAGATACCGGCATTGACAATGTGTCGCATGGTGATATGACTGATTTCGATGTCTTCTAGATGTCCTCCGTCTACTGTTTCCAAAGCTAGTCCCCTGCAATGTTCGAAAATGCAGTTGGTTACGGTGATATTCTTAAATCCTCCACTAGATTCTGTACCCAGTTTGATACGTCCTGTACGGTAGCCATGGTCTGGTGCCTGAGGCTCATCCAGTTCCCAACTACCGTTGAGCATACTTCCACGGTCGTATCCGCTGACAAAACAATCAGAGATTGTTACGTTTTCTGTATCTTTAAAGTATCCTAATGCATAAGATGATTTTAGTACAATAGCATCATCCCATGGAGTGTTGACACTGCATCGGCTGATACGTACATTTTTGCAACAGTCTATGTCAAATCCGTCACGGTTGGTATCTACTTTCAGATTGTCGATGGTCAAGTTGTCTACTCCAGTAGCCAGTAGAGCAAAATGGCCGCAGCGGAACATGGACAAATCTTTCAGTGTAACATTCTTGCATTCTTTCAGACTGATGGCTTTATTGCCTACTCCGTCGCGTCGGCTTTCTTCGCGTGTCAATCCTTTTCCGTCAATCTTTCCAGGACCACTGATTGTAATATCTTGCAGGTTAATTCCCCAGATAAGGGAATTTTTCCAGTGGCTGTGTCCGAAGTCTTGAAAGCTGTTATGAGGATTAGGCTCTGCCTTGTCATATCCCTGTTCGGCTGTAGGGAAAGCGGCCACAACTGTAGCGCCTTGTTCCAGATACAGATGAATCTGGCTGGCAAGCCGGATAGAATAACAGGCATACTCTCCAGCGGGAATATATATTGTTCCACCTCCTTCGCGGGCAGCTTGCACGATAGCCTGGTTGATAGCCTCAGAATCAATGTGCTGTCCGTCGCCTACGGCTCCAAAATCTTTTACGTTATATATTTTTGCTTGCAGCATGTTTGTATAGAGAAATAGAACCCACAAGCAAATGATGATTGTCTTATTCATGGTTGCTGTTTTTCTTGGTAAAACAATTCAGGTAACATGTAGTCAGCATAGTCAGCCTTTGCATTTTGCTTGTATGCGCAGAAGTACACCTTCTCTCCTTTACGAATCAGGCAGGTTGCTGCTAATACGGGTGCATCCGTTTTCTTCCCGGATGTGAAAAGTGTCAACGGAGTATCTTGTTTATGTCCGTCAGATAAACGAATGGAAGAAGCTGAAGGAACAATGAGATTGGTCACTTTTAATTGCATGACTTTCCCGTGGTAGATTGTAACCTGTGTACCTTCTACATTGAAAACGTTGTCTTTGCAATATTGAGGTTGAATACCTGATTCGGGAGCGATTGCATCGCATCCTCCGAAAGCCCATCCCAATGTGATATCTTCTCTCTTATTTTCGATTTCCAGAATGAATCCTTTTGTACCACTGAGTGGATGGCAATCGATATGCAGCTGTGTCTGTTTCTCATCCAGCCATCGGCTTGAGTCGTTTTCAATAATGCCTAGTCTGAGTGTTCCTGATCCATCGGGCATAGAGAAAGAAAGTTCTTTATTTTGTGCAGAAATACCTCCTAAAATGCCCCATAAAAAAAATCCAGTCACAAATGATTTCAGTGAATTCATAGTTCTTGATAAAATGTTGTCCTTGTTTCAGCAAAGTTACGCATCTTGAATTGAAAGGAGCATGGATTATTATACATGTTCCTCGATTATCATACACTTTCCTGAAAAAAATGAACTATCATACAAGTTGATTGCGATTTCCTTCTACCTTTGCAAGGGTAATACATTTCAAAACTAATACTTGAATACAATGAAAAAACGTTTGCTTGCAATGGTATGCGGCTGTCTGTTCTGTGGGGGGATTTTTGCCCAGCATACCTGGTTTAATGACAAAGACTTGACATTGACAGGAGCTTATTATTATCCGGAACACTGGGATGAAAGTCAATGGGAACGCGACTTAAAACAAATGCATGAACTAGGATTTGAATTTACCCATTTTGCAGAGTTTGCCTGGGCACAGCTGGAGCCTCAGGAAGGAGTGTATGATTTTTCTTGGCTGGACCGGGCAGTTGCTTTGGCGGCCAAATATGATTTGAAGGTCGTGATGTGTACTTCTACCGCTACTCCTCCTGTGTGGTTAAGCCGCAAATATCCGGAGATTTTGCTGAAGTCCGAAGACGGTACTGTGCAAGATCACGGGGCACGTCAGCATGCTTCTTTTGCGTCTCCTGTTTACCGGAAATTGGCCTATCGTATGATTGAAGAACTGGCCCGCCATTATGGAAATGACTCGCGTATCATTGGTTGGCAGCTGGATAATGAGCCTGCTGTACAATTTGACTATAATCAGGCAGCAGAAGAAGCTTTCCGAGAATTCCTGAAAGAAAAATACCATCACAATATTCAGGAACTAAACGCAGCCTGGGGAACAGCTTTCTGGAGTGAAGTCTATTCTCGGTTTGAGGAAATCACCTTACCTAAAACTGCCCAGATGTTTATGAATCATCATCAGATTCTGGATTATCGTCGGTTTGCAGCTAAGCAGACTAATGATTTTTTGAATGAGCAATGCAGATTAATCAAGAAATATGCCAAGAATCAGTGGGTGACTACCAATTATATTCCAGATTATGACAAAGGACATATTGGAGGTAGCAAGGACCTGGATTTTGTCAGCTATACCCGTTATATGGTATATGGTGACAATGAAGGTATCGGTCGTAGAGGGTATCGTGTGGGAAATCCTTTACGGATTGCCATGGCAAATGACTTTTTCCGTCCGGTAAATGGTACTTACGGGGTAATGGAGTTGCAGCCGGGACAGGTAAACTGGGGAAGTATCAATCCTCAACCCTTGCCGGGTGCTGTCCGTTTGTGGTTATGGAGCGTATTTGCCGGAGGTTCTGATTTTATCTGTACGTATCGCTATCGTCAGCCTTTGTATGGAACTGAGCAGTATCATTATGGTATTGTGGGTACAGACGGTGTGACTGTGACACCTGGTGGACGAGAGTATGAACAGTTCATGAAAGAAATCCGTTCATTGAGAAAAGATTATCGTCCGAAGGAAGATAAACCGGAAACCTATCTGAAACGGAAGACAGCTATTTTGTGGAATCCGGAAAACTATTGGAGTATTGACCGTCAGAAACAGAATGCAACATGGAATACCTTTGCTCATGTAGATAAATATTATCGTATACTTAAGTCGTATGCAGCTCCTGTAGATTTTATTTCTGAAGAGAAAGATTTTTCACAATATCCGGTGATGATAGTTCCGGCATATCAGTTGGCTGATAAAGAACTGGTAGCAAGGTGGAAAAAATATATGGAAGAAGGAGGAAACTTGGTACTGACTTGCCGTACCGCACAGAAAGACCGTTTCGGACGTTTGCCGGAGGCTCCTTTTGGTTCAATGATTGATGAGTTGACCGGGAATCACATGGAGTTTTATGACTTGTTGTTGCCTCAAGATCCAGGACAAGTAAAGATGGATGGAAAAGTCTATACCTGGAATACTTGGGGAGAGATTTTGCAACCCGGTGCTTCCAATGAGGTTTGGGCTACTTATACAAATGAATTTTATGAAGGAAAACCTGCGGTTACTTTCCGTAAATTAGGAAAGGGGTCTGTGACTTATATCGGAGTAGACAGCTCAGACGGGGCTTTGGAGCGTCAGGTTTTGGATAAGTTGTATAGTCGTCTGCAAATCGAAGTAATGAATCTACCTTACGGCGTAACAATGGAATATCGTAACGGATTAGGTATAGTGCTAAACTATAGTGACCAGCCTTATCAGTTTGCACTTCCTCAAGGAGCAAAAGTGTTGATTGGTACTCCTAATATTGCTACAGCCGGTGTATTGGTCTTCAAGTTTTAGAAGAGAGAAAATATTGGATGTAAAAAACGGCTTTAAATGATGTTCTCCTGTCATTTAAAGCCGTTTTTATTATCTATTGATGTGATTTACTGCGGAATTACCTCCTGCATATAAATCGCATCCAGGCTCCACAATGCAGCATCGTTGGTGCTGATTGTCTTACATTCATCCATAGCTGCCGGGACTTCCGGGGGAAGCACTTTTTCTATCTTGAATTCCGGTGCCGGAGTATGTTCCAGTTTGCTCCATAAATCTTTCCAGGCCTCTGCGGCTGTTTTCGGGTCATATAGATGAGACGCTGCGTATGCCATCAGTCGGCAAACCCGGAAGCGGTTACGTGTTATTTCGAGTGATTTCTGTTTGTAATCGCGTGCATGTTCCAGCCATACTTTGTTGAATTCTGGGACCTGAATCATTTCCTGCATTTCATTCATTATTTCAAAGCCTCCCATAATCGTCATCAGGTGATTGGTATTCTGTCTATTGGGATCGCCCTCATAACTGATCACTCCGGTTGCCGGGTCATATCCTAAGGCCATATTTCCAGTGAACAGTCCATTTTTCAGGGCTGCAATACTCTTCATGCCTGTGATGATCTTGTCGCGGTACTTTGTATTCTGCGTACGTTCCCATTCAGTCATCCAGTTGCCTGCGTAGGCCAGCCAGTCGGGGCCGATGCGTAATCGGGCAGGTGCGCTGCATGGGAACTGGCTCTTTGGCTCAGCCAAACGCATCGGGTCGAGTGTATACAGTTTCTGGTCTGCATCGGTTACTTCTTTCATTAAGTCGCCGGCTCTTTCGTCTGTAGTCAGGTAATAATAGAAACGATTCCAGGCGGCCTGACTGATACGAGCTTCTTTTGCACCGCATCCCCAGTGACTGACGTTGTGACGGCTTCCTAAGCCTGCATTGGGACCGATGTGATATACATCCACTTCTGTCGTATGACGTGTGATGGCTTCTGCCATTTTCCAGATGTCTTGCCGTCCTGTACGCAGGAAATTATACCACAGCCACATGTTGGATGCCAGTTCGGTGTTATCCCACGCAAATCCGCCTACATCGTATCTCCATGAGTGACGTATCGGATCGTAAGCATGCATTAAGTCACCATAGTTCCAAAAACCATACCATTTATGTTGGGCAATGGCGTTTTGATATAAATCGATATAAGCATTCAGACGGTCTTCTACCTTACTACGCTGCAGATTACTTCGGTCAGGTAATGACCAGATGCCAAAAGCCCGGCAGGCATGGAGATATTCCGGTGTACACATCAGCGGAGCTGCTTCTGATAGAATCTGTGCCGTTTCTGCAATGCCGGCTTTACCCGGATAAGCAGCTTGTGGAACAACTGTCAGAGTGTGTGTGCGAGCAATACCATAGGGGGTACTCATTCCTTCTTGTACGTCTTCATAGCTGGCTATCAGGTCGTGTGCTACCTTGTCATAGTGTCTTAAATCCATAGCTTCTGACTCCGGACTCCATAACCAGACAATCAGTGACGCTTCCTGGCTGCGTGCATGTTGTATTTCCAGGGTAGAAGGATAGGCCTGCCAGAAATCTTGCAAGGCAACTCCTATTCCTCCACTGACATCACCGGCAAAAGCATATCCTCCGGCTTGTGTGCCGGTAAACGTACCAATCCAGGGACTGTCTTCTGTAGCCCGTTTGCGGATACTGAAAGAATTGTCTGTAAGTTGAGAGAGACGGAAATTATCCCATGCTGCCCAATTGTCAATCAAACTTCTGTTTTTTGCATCAAAGCGCTGGTATTCAGGGATGCGTTTGCCTTCCATCTGTTGCTTTTGCCAGCTTTGGTCTTTGTCGAGTGTCAGAATTCTTCTTCCCACCAGCGGTTTAACCGGTTCACTCCATACACCTCCGTCGGTACAGGCGAAGGCTACATGACGGTTATATAAATCCTCTCTCATTGGAACCTGGAATCGTACTCCTAATGAGCGGATAAAATCTTTGTTTTGGTCTCCGTCGTAGATGAAAGAGTGTACCACCTTGATTTGTTCGTTTCCTGCGTAAAAATACATTCGCAGAGTGAATGGAAGCCATTCACGTCCGTCTTTTCCCTGCTGTACACCTTCCAGTTTGATGGTAGTACGTATCTTTCCTTGCTGTTCAATTACGGCTTTTTTGATGAGGCTATTGAATGACTGATAATGAATCTCAGTGGCGTCTTCTCGTGATGGAGAATCTTGTGTATTGGCAATTAAATCTGCCTTTCCACCTACTTTCACATTCCCATACAGAAGACTGTCGAGAATACACGTTCCAGATTTAGGGATAAAAGCAGTAATTTTTCCAGTGGCTATAGTCAGTTGGTTATCGGATTCTGTGACATGAATTTCTTCTGTATGGGTTGTTTTTTTCTTTTTAGAAGAAGGTATTACTTTTACCGAACGGGTATTACCCGGAATAACAGCAGCCATACCGGCCCATTTTACAGATCCATCGGGCCAGTATGCTGTGGTCCATGTGTCGGCTTCCACCAATTCTCCGTTTTCAGTTTGTACACACAAGGGTGTGCCTGATTTTACTTTACCTTGTTTGAACGGAACTCCAAAACTGATGGGGCGTGCTTGTTCTGGAACTTTTCCAATCCAGTGTAAAGGAGCTTCGGTAGCTTTTTCTTTTTCAATGGAGTATTTGAAATTAGTGATACGCGTCCGCGATAGTGTAGTACGGAAACCAAACCAGCCGGAAGTCAACGGTGACGGATCATAAAAGTCGACAAGTAATTTCCCGTCGATGTAGTAGCGTATCCTGTTGTCTGTATTTTGAATCTTAATGTGATACCATTTATTTGCTGTCAACAGATTATTGGGGTCTTTGTATTCTTTCAAAATGGCAGGACGTACCTTTTCATCTGTAATCCCAGCTTCATTGCCGTCATAGCGACGAAAACGAGTGGTCGAATTATAGTTTCCTCCATATCCCAGATAATACAGCTGAAGGCTGTAGCAGTTTACGAAAACTCCGTTTCGCCAGTTCATGCGTTTCCAGATGTCAGAAGCTTTCGGATCAGAAGCCATCCAGAAGCAGTTTAAGTCGCTTAGTCTGTCACCTGGTTTCCCTTCTACTGCTACACAGGCATCGTATTCAATGGTTACGTTGCCCGACATTTTTTCTTTTCTCCATAAAGTCAGTCCTTTAGGAGATAAAATTTCACAGGTATCTCCTGAAAAGGAAACTTTATAGTCAGGAGATTCGGATTCTACCTTCCAGTATTTGCTGAAATGGCTTTTGTCCAGTCCGGATGTTGTTCCGGATTGTGCATTCATCGTAAAAGGACTACACATCAAGAGTCCTATTAACCACAGTTTCTTCATAGTCTTATTGGAAAAATATTTATTTTACAAAGTACGGGAAAGCTGCTCTTTTCAGGGATGGAAGATTGTACATGTTGCTGTAAATTTGTACAAAAAAAGAGGTGTTCCTCTTTGGAGAGAAACACCTCTTGGTATTTAATGGATAATACAATTAATATCCAGGGTTTTGCCAAGCTTTTAATTCTTCTTCAGGTAAGTTTGAACCATCTTCATTTTTCAAACCATCCAAGAATGACTGAGGAATAGGGCGTAATTCATGTTTGCCTTCAGTAATGTTGCTGGCAGCTTCTGAATTAAATGCCTTAGCGCGTTTGATAAGTGTACCTGTACGTGATAAGTCTTCCCAGCGTACCCATTCACCCAAAAGTTCACGTGTACGTTCATTTAGAATAAAGTTGATGGCACGTTCACGCTTGTCGCTGATTCCCAATTTGTCCATTACTTTTTGGTCTTCAACAGGTAGGTTGTCGAAAGTCCAGTTTGTCAAATCAGAAGCTGCAGTAGTTCTAGCCAATCCAGGGTTAGATAAATAATAAGTATTCTTTTTAGGATTAGACCATTTGTTCATTTCGATTAAAGTCGCTGCAATTGTTTCACCCGCTTCATTTACAGTGTTGAAAGTGTTGTTTGCTGTTGAGTTTGCTGTTTCAAAGTAATCATCAGCACTTTCATATACATCGCGTTCTTCTCCTGCCTTCCACTGTGCACGTTTACGAATTACATCGATATCAGCTTTTGCTAAGTCGTATTCTCCCTGACGCACGTAGCATTCGGCACGTACCAGATATGTTTCGCCTAAACGAGCCATAGTTACATCTCTATGAGCATCTCCTTTTTCTGCAGTACGTGAGCAGTCATCTGTTTTGTTGATGCCGGCAAAGAAGTTAGATGCATTGGTTGCAGTTGTTCCAAATGTATTGCCTACATATTGGCCGTTTTGGTAAAGAACTAATGAAGCTGGAGCCCATTTTCCGGCGCCATTGCCCAGCACATTATTATCATCTTTCCAAGTTGGATTACCTGTAGCATTCCCAAATTTATAGTTGTTGTATGTATTATCATCTGAGGTGTTTAGAATCATGACACATGATGGATCTCCGAGTCTAAGTCCTTTTTGTGCAGCAAGATCCTTGTCCACAATTTTATTGATACCATAGATGGTGCGGAATGTTTTCCACATACGAGCATCGTTTACATGGTCGAAGATGGCATAAGCATATTCTGTGGGACGGCAGCGTTGGAACTCCATTCCTCCGATAAATTGGCCACGTTGAGTCCATTGTGCTGTGACGGTACGGAACTGCATCGTGAAGTAGTTATAAGTACGGTTTCCAAAGCGACCAATGGTAGCGCTGCTGGCGTTATGTCCTGCAGCCATTAGAATCTCATCAGTTTGCTCAATGTCACAATCTACACCTTTCCAGTTAGCATATAAGTCACTGTAGTTAGCTACTAAGCCACTTTCTCCACCACGAGCATTGATAGCATAGGTACATGCTTCAATGGCATCTTTTAGGTCTTGTTCAATGTATTTACTATTCCAGCTGTTGTTGCGCTCAGATGCACGGAATAATAATGCTTTTGCTAGGAAGTGAGCAGCTGTAGCTTTTGTCCAGCTAATGCCTTTTCCGTATGTGAAGTTTTCTCCTTCAAACAGATTATATGCTTGACGAAGATCTGAAATAACTTGTTCCCAGCATTCTTCTTCTGTAGAGCGTGTGAAATTACGAACTACGGTATTTACTGGTTCATTTTGAATTACAAAGTGTCCATACTGTGCTGCCAAGCGATAATAATTATATCCTCGAAGGAAGTAAGCATGAGCTAAGCAAAGTTTACGCTTCGCTTCATCCGTGAATACGTCTTCAGCTTTTGCAATGATAGTATTGGCCGAAGCAATACCGTAATACATTTCATCCCAAAGAGCTGAAACTCCCGGGCAATTACCATTAGGAGCTCCCAATGCTGTTGTATAGTTGGCTGGATTTAATGCAGGGTCGTATGTGTTCCAAATCCAAGATGTGTTATCACCTCCCATGGTGAATTCATCTGTTCCATAAAGAGTAATACCGTATGCCCATTCATAGCCAAAATGCCAACGGATATTGCCATAGAGAGAAATTGTTAAATCTTCCAGTCCTTCTGGCGTATCAAAATATTCAGTAGAGTATTGTGTAGTCAGTTCTTCATCCAGGAAGCTGTCACTGCAAGAAGAAAGAGTGACAGCAGATAATGCCAATACTCCGAGTCCTATATTTCTTAATTTGTTATTCATTGTATAATCAATTTAATGTTTGAACATTATATTTTAGAATCCAATTTCCAAACCGAAGACGAAGCTACGATTGAAATAGGTAGCATTCGTATCCAGGTCATACCAGCTGATTGATTGGTAGATACTACCTGGATTTACAGCTTGTGCATAAATCTTCAGGTTTCCAAGTCCAATACGAGAGATGATATTTTTAGGGAAGTTGTATCCCAATGATACGTTACGAACCTTCAAGAAAGAAGCTTTTCGGTAACCGATGGCACTGGCATACGGGTCTCCATTCTTGTAAACTGGTTTTTGGAATTCTGCATCGGTGTTTTCTGGAGTCCAGAAGTCATTTAGTGCTTCTGTTGCATTGTAGTTCGCATCCATTGCGTTTCCTTTACCATCTACCATGTATCCCATACGTCCGTACATAGTAACACCTAATTCAATACCTTTCCATGAGAAGTTATTGGTCCATCCCATTGTCCATTTAGGATTTTTATTTCCAAGAATTACGCGGTCATCATCATCAATAACGTAGTTTCCGTCTTGGTCTACAGGGCGAACACTACCTGGTGTGAAGTTATGGCCGTTTTCATTGAATTTGGCCATTTCAGCTTGGTCTTCAGGAGTGTCTTGCCATAAACCATTACCTTGTATACCATAAAATACTCCAATAGATTGACCGATAAACCAGCTATTGTCTACCATGTCGTTCTTTCCATAAGCCAGTTCTACAATTTCATCTTTCTGATAAGCTGCGTTGAATGAAGATTCCCATGTGAATCCGTTAGCTAACTGAACTGGGATAAAGTTTGCGGTAAATTCAATACCATGATTTTTTGTTTTACCAACGTTAGCATAAGTAGAACCATAACCAGTCAGGGTTGGGATTGTCATGTTCATCAGCAAGTTATTGGTGCGTGAGAAATAGGCATCGATGCTACCACTGATACGGTTGTTTAAGAATCCAAAGTCAATACCAAAGTTGGCTTGTGTGGTCTTTTCCCATCCGAGTTCTTGATTAGCCATAGGTTTGCCATCTTTCACATAATAAGGTTCATTTGTTACATATCCTAGCTGATCGCTCATGCCGTTGAATGGTAACATAACAGATGTGATATCTCCTTTGGTTGCATAAGGGCTGATAGCTGCGTTACCTGTTACACCCACACCTGCACGAATCTTTAGGTTATTTAGCCATTGTACGTCTTTCAAAAATTCTTCTTGGTTGATACGCCAAGCTAAAGAAGCAGAAGGGAAGAAATCCCATTTGTGTCCTGGGGAGAGCTGAGAAGCACCGTCCCAACGGCCTGTTACAGTCAACAAGTATTTGTCCATGAATCCATAGTTTACGCGGAACATGTAAGAAGCTAATTGACGCTCAGTTAAGCCAGAACTAATTCCTACATTATTTGCAGCATCAGTCGGGTTGTTATTTGAATTGCTGAATGCATTCCAAAGGAAGTCTTTATTTGGAATATTTTCTGCTTCTATTGCACTGCTTTCAGCATTCCATGAAGAAGCGGTTTGCAATAAGGTTACTCCTACTTTATGTTTCTCAGCAAAAGTACGATCATACATAATCATATTATCCAATGTCCATGACAAATCACGTGCATTTTGCAAACGTGCCCAGCTGTTGGCACCAGCTCCACGATTGGCTGATGTTGCATCAATGTATGCACCTTCTCTCCAGTGACGGAAGTCAGGACCAAAGTTTAGTTTATAGCGTAAGCCTTTTAATGGGCTCCACATTTCTCCAAAATCCAGAGTCGCTGAGAAATTGGCCAGTGCACGCATGGTTTGAGATTGTTGTGTGGATTTTTCAGTTTCCCCAATTACAGTATTCTGAATACCACCACCAGGTTGCATAATCAACTCACCGTTGTCATCGTAAGGAACAGCATAGTTATAGATTGCTTTTGCTGCTCCATAAATAGCATCAGGAACAGAACTTGATTGTCCTTTTAGGGTAGACATACCATAATCTTGTTCGCTCCATGAAGCGTTAATGTTTGCGCTTAACTGGAACCATTTAGTAGGATTGATGTTTACACTCATTTTGGCAGTGTAACGCTTGTACCATTGTCCCTGTTGAGTTCCCTGGTTATCCAGATAACCAAATGAAGCATAAGCATTTACTTTTTCTGTACCACCACTAGCGCTAATCGTATGTTCATGTGCAATACCTGTCTGAGTTACAAAATCAGTCCAGTCTGTATTACCAACTAATGCAGGATTCCAGCTTCCGTTAACCCATCCTTTATTGATGTTAGCCAGTGCATACGGATCATCAGCGAATAATTGTGCATCATTTTCTTTAGTTGGTTGATAAGGACTTGCATATTTACTAGGATCAGCATTGTAAGCAGCCCAACGACGGTATTCTACATAATCTGCTGCACTCATAGATGGAGATTTATCTACGATATTTGAGATAGTTACAGTTCCTGAGTAGTTCAGGCTAAAGCGTCCTTCTTTACCTTGTTTGGTAGTTACGATGATTACACCATTGGCACCACGAGAACCATAAATAGCTGTAGCTGAAGCATCTTTCAAGATATCGATACTTTCAATGTCTCGTGGGTTTAATGTTTCAATAGCTGCTCCAGACAGCAAGGGTACACCATCAACAACGTATAACGGATCGCTACTGGCAGTTAAAGAACGAGCACCACGTATACGGATATCTCCTACAGTACCCGGGCGTTCACTAGTTGTAATATCCACACCGGCAGCTTTTCCTTGTAAAGCTTCAAAAGCATTACTTACAGGACGTTCTGTTAATGCTTCAGCCCCAACATTGACCATGGCGCCAGTTACATCTGATTTTTTAGCTACACCATAACCAACAACGACAACTTCATCGAGTACTTCAGTGTCTTCGACCATCGTTACGTTAAATGTGTTTTTTCCTTGTACCGGAATTACCTGAGTCTTGTAACCTACGAAGCTGATTTCAAGCGAAGCAT
>UMEZ01038379.1_pt1 | contig 20178 bp, 21 predicted proteins | sample 1964841 | NCBI WGS metagenome assembly UMEZ01 (sample SAMEA4836029, study PRJEB28245) | human gut metagenome | biome: gut microbiome; material: fecal sample | place: Denmark | collected 2008 | reverse complement strand
GTAGCCGGCGCCGCCGGTGACGAGAATATTCATGATGATGGATGCCTCCCTATTTTTCCTGCAGCTTCTTCAGGCGGCCGCCGAGGAATTTTTTGTAGACTTCTACGCCGGGCTGGTTGAAGGCGTCGACGTTGGCGTATTCGCCTTCGTAAGCGATGGAGAGGCAGAGCATGAACATGAGCTCGCCCAGGTGATACGGCGTCAGGGCCGGCAGGATGTAGTTGGCGCTGGGGCGGCCGTCGCCGGCGAGGGCTTCGGCGTTGGAGCTGCGGGCGGCTTCGAGAATCTTACTGAGGGGCAGGCCGCTGAAAGCTGCCAGTTTCGGGTATTCGTCGTAAAGGTGCGGTACGGTTACGTCGTCAGGCCAGTTTTCGATAGAGACGAACTGGACGACTTTGTCCTGCGGGCCTTCCTGGTGTTCCTGGGTCTGGGCGTGCATGTCCGTCGTGCCGACGGCGACGATCGGCGTGCGGCCGTAGTTGACGACCTTGCCCTGTTTGTCGAGGCGCTTGCCGAGGGATTCAGCGAGGAGCTGGATGTACCATTCGGAAAGGGATTTCAGGTTGTCCGCATAGGGCATGAGGACTTCCAGGTCGCGCCCGTGGTTCTTGCCGGCCAGGAATTTGAGGACGCTGTTGAGGAGGGCCGGGTTCTGCCAGATATCCGGGTTCTGGCAGGCGTGGTCCATGTCGCGGGCACCGTCGAGGAACTGGCGGATATCGAAGCCCGTCAGGGCACCGACGATGAGGCCGACTTCGGAGAAGACGCTGAAGCGGCCGCCGACGCCATCGGGAACGTAGAAGATGGGCCAGCCCGATTTCTTAGCCAGGCCGTGGAGGAGCGTTTCTTTGTCGCCGCCATCATGCGGGTCCGTGACAGCGACCGTTTCCAGGGCGATGCCGGCGTCTTCCATGGCTTTCTTGAGGACCATGTAGTTGGACATGGGTTCGATGGTCGAGCCCGATTTGGAGATGACTACAGCCATGACGGTGTAGTTCGGTTTGGTATGGCTGTCGGCTTTGAGGAAATTGATAAGGCCCGTCATCTTGTGGGAGTCGACGTTGTTGCCGGCAAAGAAGGCTTTCGGGAAGCCTTTGCGTTCGGCCGTGCTCTTTAGGTTCCAGAATTCGCCGCACTGGACGTCAAAGAGGACTTTGCCGCCGAGGTAGGAGCCGCCGATGCCCAGGAAAACGACGGTGTCGACACGGTTGCGCGTCGTGCGGGCCAGTTCTTCGAGAGCAAAGATGCGTTCCGGGCTGTTGATGTTGCCGTCTTCGATGTACGGCAGCTGCGGGAAGAGGACTTCTTCCGGTTCGCCGTCTTTCGAGAGATGGCCCGGCATGATGCCGGTCTTGCGCATATTCATAACGGCTTCGTGAGCCTTTGTATAAACGGGTTCAAAAGCCTTGACTTCTTCTTCCGTAACGGCCTTGGGGCCATAGAGGTTGGTCACATCAAAAGTAAAACCAGAGCGTAATTTCAGTTGTGTCATGTGCTTCACACTACCTTTCGATAGAATAATGACGTATTCACGTATGAAATTATTATAACATAAAAGACCGCCTGCGGGCTAGACGCAGGCGGTCTCGTGGTTCGTGGTCCGTGATTCGTTTGGCGAGGAATCAGGCAAACGACCCACGGGCCGCAGGCCCTAAAAATGCAGCATGGATTTGAGGAAGCTCTGGGTGCGTTCGTTCTGCGGGTGTTCGAAGACGTCTTCCGGTTTGCCCTGTTCCTGGATGATGCCGTCGGCCATGAAAATGACGCGGTCGGCGACTTCTTTGGCGAAGGCCATTTCGTGGGTGACGATAATCATCGTCATGTGTTCGTCGGCGAGCTGTTTGATTGTGCGCAGGACTTCGCCCGTCAGTTCCGGGTCGAGGGCACTCGTCGGTTCGTCGAAGAGCATGATGTCCGGGTCCATGGCCAGGGCGCGGGCGATGGCCACACGCTGCTGCTGGCCGCCGGAGAGGCGCGATGGGTAGGCATCGCGTTTGTCCCAGAGGCCGACTTTCTTCAGGAGTTCTTCGGCTTTGGGCATGATTTCTTCAGTCTTCATTTTCTTGACGATGCGCGGCGCTTCGAGGATGTTGTCGAGGACGGTCATGTGCGGGAAGAGGTTGAAGTGCTGGAAGCACATGCCCATGCGGCGGCAGATGGCGCGTACGTCCGAAGCCGGCGCGTAGACGGCGCGGTTGCTGCCTGCCGGCGTGCTGACCATCGTTTTTCCGTCGACGACGATGGAGCCGCTGTTGATCGTTTCCAGCTGACAGAGACAGCGCAAAAAGGTACTCTTGCCGCTCCCGGACGGGCCGATGATGGAAATGACTTCCCCCGTTTCTACGTGGAGGGTGACGTCTTTCAAGACTTCGAGGCTGCCGAAGCTCTTGCGGATATGATCCATTTCAATAAAACTCATGATAACGTTCCTCCTTATTCGTCATAGACGGCGTAGCGTTTTTCCAGGTAGCCGAAGACTTTGGTCAAAATGAAAGTGAAGAAGAGGTAGAAGACAGCGGCGACGAGGAAAGCCGTCGTGTCGAAGTCACGCTGGACGATGGAACGCGTAATGCGCAGGATGTCATTCATGGCCAGGATGTAGACCAACGACGTGTCCTTGAGGAGGTTGATCGTTTCGTTCGAGACCGGCGGCAGGACGCGTTTGACGACCTGGGGCAGGATGATGCGGCGCATGGTCTGGACGTAGGTCATGCCGAGGACCTTGGCGCCTTCATACTGGCCGCGGTCGATGGACTGGATGCCGCCGCGGAAGATTTCCGCGAAGTAAGCGGCGTAGTTGAGGACGAAGGCGATGATCGCCGCCGGGAAGGCCGGCAGTTTGAGGCCGTCGATGATGAAGGGCAGACCGTAGTAGATGAAGAGAATCTGCAGCATCAGCGGCGTACCGCGCATGACGTAGATGTAGGCGTACATGAACTTGCGCAGGATCGCGATCTTGGAAATACGGCCGATGGCCATGAGGATGCCCAGAGGCAGGCTCAAAACAATAGTAATCAGGAAAATCTTCAGTGTAATCTGCAGGCCCACTGCCACAGCAGGCACAATGTGAAATAAATACTCCATGTTGGCTCCTTCTGAATGAAAGGGCTGCCGCCCGAAGCGGCAAACCCTTTCGTAATTCGTTTGACGTTTGGCGTGGTTCGAAGTCCCTTTCGGCAAACGGCAAACGATCCACGGCAAACGACGTGAAAACAGGAGCTGCACATAAGGAGGATACTCTTCATGTGACAGCCCCTTTAGTCTTACTGTACTTTAATGGTGATGTCTTCGTTGAACCATTTCTGGGACAGTTTAGTCATTGTACCATCTTCGCTCATTTGTTTCAAGACGTCGTTCAGTTTATCCTGTAAAAGCGTGTCTTCTTTGCGCATGCCGACGCCGAATTTTTCATCGCCCATCTTGTCGTCGATGACTTTGAATTTGCCCGGTTTCTTGGTCATGTAGTAGCGGCCGACGACGCTGTCGACGAGGATGCCGTCGATACGGCCGATTTCCAGGTCCATGAAGGCGTTGACGAAGTCACCGTATTTCTTGACGTCCGAAAGGGAATTCTTGAAGTCCGCGTTCTTGTCGAGGGCATCGATGGAGCTGCTCCCTTCCTGGGTACCGATGACTTTGCCCGCAAGTCCTGCGCGGTCGGCGATCGGCGAATCAGCGCGGACGACGAGGAGCTGGGCGTTGTTCATGTAAGGCTTGGAGAAGGCGATCTGCTGGGCCCGGTCGTCCGTGATGGTCAGGCCGTTCCAGAGCATGTCGACCTGCTTGCTCTTCAGGGCCGCTTCCTTGCTGTCCCAGTCGATAGGCTTGAATTCGACGGGGATGCCGAGGCGCTTGGATGCTTCCTGAGCCAGGTCGATATCGAAGCCGACGAGGTTGCCGCTGTCATCGCGGAAGCCCATGGGCGGGAAGTTGTCGTCCAGGCCGATGACGATCTTGTCCGGCAGTTTCTGTTCTGCCTGTTTATTCGCATTGCCGCCGCAGCCGGCGATCATCGTAACAGCTGCTACGGCGAGGGTGCCGGCAGCGAGTGCTTTTTTCCAGTTCATATGAGTTCCTCCTTACATGGTGACGTCCATGCCAAACCATTTTTCAGAAATCTTCTGCGACGTACCGTCGTTGTGCATGTCTTCCAGGACCTTGTCCAGTTTCGCCTTCAGTTCCGTATCGTCTTTGCGCATGCCGACACCGCTCGGGATGTCCGGATAGCCGACATCGATGATGCGGAAGGGCGCGTTGTTCTTCTTGATGAAGTAGGCGGCCGTCGTTTCGGCGACGACAACGGCATCGATGCGGCCGACTTCGAGGTCCATGAAGGACGTGACGTTGTCCGAATACTGCTTCAGTTCCTTAAAGGAATCGCGCAGCTGCGGTTCCGCTTCGATGGCTTCGAGGCCTGTGCTGCCCTGCTGGGTGCCGACGATCTTGCCGGCCAGGTCCGCTTTGCCCTGGATAGGCGAATCGTTCTTGACTAAGAGGATCTGCGGGCCGTTTTCATAAGGCCGCGAGAAGAGGATGTTCTGTTCCCGTTCCGGCGTAATGGAAAGGCCGTTCCAGATGGCGTCGATCTTCTTGCTCTTCAGTTCCGTTTCCTTGCTGTCCCAGTCGATGGGCTTGAATTCGACTTCTACGCCCAGGCGCTTGGCCGCTTCCTTGGCCATGTCGATATCGAAGCCGACGAGTTCGCCGCTTTCATCATGGAAGCCAAATGGCGGGAAGTTGTCGTCGAGACCGATGACGATCTTCTTTCCCTGGTCCGCAGCAGCCCCTTTATCGGCCTGCTGGCCGCCGCATCCTGCGACGAAAGTAGCTGTGAGAAGTGCCGCCATGCCGGCAGCTGCGTATTTTTTCCATTCCATGATTATCGCTCCCCTTGAGATCATCTAGGCGTACCGTTGTGTACAAGCTTTATTTTACTTTATTTCGTTAAAAAGATAAAGAGAAAAAGCTATAAAAAATCGGCATGTTTCCATGCCGATTCATGCATATGGGTCAATCATCGTCGTCCGCTTCATGGGCTTTCTTGATGCGGTCGATGAGGCGCTGTTTGTTTTTCTTCGAGAGGAACTGGAGATGGACCGGAAGGACGGCGATACCCCCTTCTTCGGCCTGGCCCAGCTGGATTTCCTGCCAGTTGTCGCTTATGAGGAAGATGTCCTTATAGGGCAGGAAGATGAGGTTCCGCTCTTCATGGAACTGGTCGTCGTAGAATTCGCGCAGCGAGCGGAACTGGCGGCGCACGATGAGGCCCTTGTCGGCGACGTAGCACATGACGTCGTCCTGGCGGTGGATGCGCCAGAAGCAGAAGGCCAGGACGGCCCAGTTGTCGAGGTGTTCCACGAGCATCTCTTCACCCGTCATGAGCCAGAAGAAGTAAATGCCCACCAGGAGGTAAAGGACTTTCATGAAGCCCGAGAACCAGCGCGAGTTCTCATAGGACGCTTCGATGGGGCCACAGCGGAAGCGCTGTTCCAATGCCGAGTTTTTCATTTTCGCAGTTTCTTGCTCGTCTTCGGTGCCGTCTTGATGACGACGTTGCGGCCGTCTTTGACGACTTCCAGGGAGATGTCGCCAACGCCGTCCTTGAAGTAGGCCATCTTGATGTCGAGGAGGATGGAGCCTACTTTTTCCTGCAGGTCGTCCGTGAAGAACTGACGGCGGAAATCAGAGGCCGTCTGCTTCTTCGCGCTCTTTTTCACCTGCGGGCGGCGGACCGTGACTTCGTCGTCGTCCCAGCCCGTCGTTTCAAAGGTGTTTTCTTCTTCGACACCTTTGAACATATCTTCAATGGAGCGATTCTTTGGAATCTTATGTTTTGCCAAGTCAATCACCTATTTCTTTTCCATATTGTCGGATTTTTCCGATGCTTCGTGCATACTGTTGAGGGTCAGATCGTTGAAATCTTCCGGCGTCTTGTAGGTCGCGATCTTCTTGAAGCCTACGCCGAGGCGGCCGCGGTAGGCGGCGACGACTTTGTCGTCATGGTTCATTTCAGCGATGTAGATTTCCTGACCGTCGATGCCGACGAGGCGGAAGTTGCCGCTCGGCGAGATTTCACGCCAGCTGCTGGTATCGCCTTTGAACATGTAGACGACACCGGTGCGCAGGTTGTCGTAGAAGAAGGTGTCCGAATCGTAGAAGACGGCGATGCGGCCGATGTTTTCCGCCTGGACGTGGATGCGGCGCGTGTCGTAGTTGGCGTCCGTGCGGTAGATGCGGAACTTCTTGTCGCCGACCTGGAGCTTCATGTAGACGACGTTGGTCGCCGTCGAGTAGGCGACGTCGACGATCTTGCTGTCTTTCGGCACGTCTTCAATGGGCGTATCGAGTTCCCGGTCCGGATAAATCGGGTTGTACTGGGCGATGTAGACGCCGTACTTGCCGGTCTTCGAGTCGCGGCCGTAGGTGGCGAAAATCGCTAAGTTGCGGTCCGGCAGCCATTCGAAGAAGGAGACTTTACGGCCGTGCAGGTTGAGGTGCTGGGGCGAATTCTTCTTGCCCGATTCGTAGATCGTGACGCGGTCGTCGACGATGGTCGCCATGAAGCGCTTGTCATAGGAATAGAAGCTGTGGCCGTTCGGTTCCGCCGCGTAGCCCGTGCCTTCCTGCTGGTTCGTGCTGCCGACCTGGAAATCCGACGTCGGCGCAAAGAGGACCTGGTCCAGATAGAGATAGACAGCTGCCTGGACGGCGATGCCCGCCAGGAAGACTGCGATAAACTTTCGAAATTTCATAGCCTGCCTCCTACTTGACGACGAACGCCGTCGGAATCATGCGTTCACCCAAGAGGTCCGCCGGTTTGTTGACAACATTGCCGTTATAATATAGGGTCGAGCTGGAACCGCCGTCCAGGTTGGCCGCGATGACTGCCCCTTCTTCGTACATGATGTTCTGGACATCACGCAGGGTGGCGCCGACGGAGTAACCCGGCTGGCGGCCGTCGATGACCAAAAAGAGGACTGTGCCGTCGCGGCGCTGGCCGATAGCCGTACGGGGCCCGACGCCCCAGCCGCCGTCGCCGCGGGTGATCATCTTTTCACCGTTGACGATCAGGGCCGGGCCGAAGGAAATGCCTTCGACAGCGTCCTTATCCTTCAGTTCGGCCTTGGAATAGTTGCCGACGATGAGGTTGCCGTCTTTCGTGAAGCCGACGAATTCGTTCTCTTCATCGTCCGATGCATCCTGGCCGAGCAGGTATTTGCCGTCGTGGAGGATAAAGCCGTACGGCTGGCGGCCCGTGCCGGTACCGTTGGCATCGTAGAAGCCGCCGGCATTGATGGCCGCTACGGCGCCGACGCGTTCGGCGATGCCGCTCGTCGTGTCGCCTTTTTCATCCAGGTTCTCGGCGGTCGCGACCTGGATGCGGTGCGGGTCTGGGATTTCCAGCAGGAAGCCTTTAAAGCGGCTGGAATCAATATTCTTCAGCGTCAGTGTCGAATCGGTGCGGGCTTTGAACTTAAAGAGTTCCTGTTTCGGCGTCGAGCTGATGCCGCCCAGGATGGCGTCGATCTCGTCCTGCGAGAAGAGCCACGTGATGTACTGGGGATGGCGGCTCTTCAGGATGGCCCCGACGACGGTGCGCTTCAGGTTGTCGAAAGGTCCGAAGAGGACGACAAAAGGCGACGTCAAGGCGAAGAAGATGGCGACAAAGACAAAAAACTTACCGATTTCTTTAACGTGTTTCCTCATAAGTAACCTCGAAAATAATAAAGTTAGCGTTCTTCGTACTGCGGTGTCGTAATCCGCTGCTTAAAATTGTCGATGTCGACGGCGTTGCCAATCCAGATGCGCTTGACGGCGTACGGGTTGTCGCCGTATTTCGCCCAGCCCGGATCCATGGTGAAGGCCAGTTTGATACCGGCCGCCTTTAAGGTCTCGCCGGCACTCTTCGTGTAGCCGCCGTAAGGATAACAGAAGTATTCGTTCGTAAGGCCCAGCTGTTCCTTGAGCTCAGCCTGGCTCTTCTTGATTTCATCGGCAAAAGTGCTGCCTGCCATTTCGTTGGCCCGTTCATGATGATAGCTGTGGGAGGCGATGGTCAGGCCGGCGTCTTTCATTTCCTTGACCTGCTGCCAGTTGAGGCGCGTCCCCTGGTCGGTGTCGTAGGTCGGCACGAAGACCGTCGCTGCAAAGCCGTATTCCTTCAAAACAGGCATGACGATGCTGTACGTATCGGGATAGCCGTCGTCGAAAGTGAGGACGACCGGGCGGACCGGTACGGGCTTGTTGTGGACCATGTAGTCGTAGAGCTGGTCCATCGTGATGGGATGGAAATCGTTATCCTTGAGGAATTTCATCTGTTCCCGGAAGTGGGATTCCAAAAGGACGGCATCATTATTGGGGACATCGCCGATCATATGGTACATGAGGACCGGGATGCCCTGTTTGGGCACGGCCGTTTCGACCTGCGGCTGCGCTTTGGCAGGCGTCTTGGCGGCGTCACCGGAGGTACTCCCCGGCGCGCAGCCGGCCAGCAAAAAGCAGCTGAGCACGACGAGGACGGCCAGTTTCCAGATACGCAAATTGTACAGCCCCTCTCGTTAAGATTCTTCGCTGTCCCGCTGCATAATAACGGGCAGTTCGTCGTAGTGGCCGGCCAAAAAGAGGCGGATGTAGCGTTCGGCATCATCGCGGACTTCTTTGTCGGCTTCGACGGAATGGAAGCTGACGCTCGGCGTGAGGAGAAATTCCGGCCGGGCGATCATCTTCAGCAGCATCGGGCTCGGATGTTCCATGGAAAGGACATCGAGAGCGGCACTGCGGATGTGGCCGTCATCGACGGCATGGTAAAGCGCCGCTTCATCGGCCAGGCCGCCGCGGCAGCAATTGACGAACATAGCGCCTTCCTTCATGGCTTCGAATTGTTCGTCCTGGAAAATGTAGCGTGTCGTTTCATTGAGCGGCATGTGAAGTGATACGACGTCGCTGGTCTGAAGAAGTTTGTCAAAATCGACGGGACGCACGCTGCGTTCCATCATTTCTTTTTCACTGACAAAAGGATCGTAGGCCTGGATCTTGCAGCCAAAGGCCTGCAGCCGGGCGGCTACGGCACGGCCGACGTGGCCGAAGCCGACGAGACCGATGAGATTGCTGCTGACGCGGTGGAGCGGCCAGGAAACGGAACCGTACTGCCAGCGGCTGTTCATACGGATATCGCTCTGGTATTCCGGCAGCTGGCGGATGAGGGCCAGGATCATGGCACACGTATGGTCAGCAATATCGTCGACACAGTACGACGTGTTGTTGATGACCATGACGCCCCGCTTGCGGGCCGCTTCGACATCGACATTATCCGACCGCGTCGACAAAACGACAATCAGTTTCAAGTCGTCCAGTTCCTCGAGAAGGGAAGCCGTAATCGGTTCCGTCTTGCAGATGATGATATCCGCATCATCGAGGCGGTCGGCCAATTCTTCTTCATCTCCGGGAGGACAGTATTCAACGCGCGCTACATCGCGCAGTCTCTCTCCAAAATCATCTTCATCCTGACGTCCTGTCAAAACACTTATGTGATACATTATCACTGCCCCTTTTCTATAAACAATTTATTTAGACATAAAGATACACTTAATTATATACCATGTAATTGTCAATTAGCAAGTCTTCTCATCGTTCTTGACGGCGCTCGTGAAACTTTGCTATAATAGTTTCGTTATGGAAAGGTGTCCGAGTGGTTTAAGGAGCTAGTCTTGAAAACTAGTGATGCGGCAACGCACCGTGGGTTCGAATCCCACCCTTTCCGCCAGATCCAAAAGGGCCTGCCGCTTTTGCGGCAGGCCCTTTTCGTTCGTTGTTGATCGTTCGTCGTTCGTCGAAAAATTCGCAGCGCCGTTAGGCGCCTATTCGATGAACGATGAACGAACTACGATGAACGACGTGTAAAACAGAATCATGTATAATGACCGGAAACGCTTCACGCTAACGGCCTATTTTTTATGAAAGAAATGCGGTGAGTCGCCCCATTGGCCGAAGCCTATGGTGTCGCCTACGGAAGCGACGCGGGCGCTTAGGCAGTTTTTGCACTGGTCCGGTACTTCGTCGACGCAGGGTTTGTTGTCGTAGAGGAGGTACTGGGGACGGTATTTCGGGACTGTGACGATGGGCATGAGGACGTTGGCACCGGCTTTGAGGCCCAGTTCGCGGCCTAAGGGATGGAGGGCCTGTAGGGCCGTCGTGGCGGCGATGTTCACGTCGGGCAGGAAGAGGCGCGTGACGGCGATCATTTTCAGGCCCAGTTCGAGGCGGCGCTTCTTTTCTTCTTTGCTGTCCATGCCGCTTTGCATGACGGCTTTGCCAATCGGCGTGTTGTGGTGGACGACGTACGGTCCCATACCGATCATGTCGATGTCCATGTCCCGGTAGAAGAGGATGTCATCGGCCAGGTCTTCGACGGTCTGGCCGGGCAGACCGATCATGTCGCCTGTCCCTACCTGGTAGCCGATGCGGCGCAGGCTGTCGAGGCAGTCCTTGCGGACCTGCCAGCGGTGGTGGCCGTCCTGGGGATGGAGGGTGGCGTAAAGCTTGGAATTGCTCGTCTCGATGCGCAGGAGATAGCGGTGCGCCCCGGCCTCGAACCAGCGGCGGTACGTGTCTTCCGTCTGTTCGCCGACGCAGAGGGTCAGGCCCAGTTCGCCGTGGCTGAGTTCCTTGATGTCCCGCACAAGTTTTTCAACGTAATCGATGAACTCTTCGTCCTGCCGTTCGCCGGACTGGAGCGTCAGGGAGCCGTAGCGGTTCTCCCAGGCCCAGCGGGCCATGGCCAGGATATCGTCGCGCGGCGTATCGAAGCGTTCCACTTCGTCGTTGCTCTTGCGGATGCCGCAGTATTTGCAGTCTTTGATGCAGTAATTGGAAAATTCGACGAGGCCCCGGTAATAGACGACGCGGCCGACATTGGCAGCCTTGACAGCATAAGCCGCATCATACAGCGCCTGCAGCTCATCGGCATCAGTGATGCTCAGGAGCTCGATCAGGTCATCACGGGTCTTAGGTTGTTTAATCATGATGGGTCCCCCCTTATTCATTCGCCCAATGGATTTTTTCGAAGAAGAGGAAGATGAGGCTCATGACCATGGCGACGACCGTAGCCAGGCCCATGCCTTTGAGCTGGACCGGTCCGAGGACGATAGTCGCGCCGCTGAGGCCGGAAATCATCGTGACTGCCGTCAGGATGAGGTTCTTCGAGCGCGTGTAGTCGACTTTCTTTTCGACGAGCATGCGCAGGCCCGAAGCGGCGATGAAGCCGAAGAGGAGGATGCAGACGCCGCCCATGACCGGGGTCGGGATGGCGTGGATGAGGGCCGCGATCTTGCCGACGAAGGAGAAGAGGATGGCAAAGACAGCAGCGCCGCCGATGACCCACGTGCTGTAGACGCCGGTGATGGCCATGACGCCCATGTTTTCACCGTACGTCGTATTCGGCGTCGAGCCGACGAGGCCGGAAATGACGTTGGACAGGCCGTCGGCAAAGAGCGAGCGGTGCAGGCCCGGGTCCTTGATCAAATCGCGGCCGACGATGTCGCTGGTGACGAAGAGATGGCCCAGGTGTTCGGCGAGGACGACGAAGAGGGCCGGCATGATCATCATGATGGCGCTGAGATTGAATTCCGGCTTGTAGAAGGTCGGAAAGGCGAACCAGGGCATTTCCTGGACGTGCGTCCAGTCGACGACGCCCATGAAGAAGGACAGGATGTAGCCCGCGACGACGCCGATGAGGATCGGGATGATGCCGATGAAGCCCCGGCCGAGGACGCTGGCCAGGATGGTGACGATAAGGGTAAAGGTGGAAATGATCATGGCCGTTTCATTGCTCATGCCCTGGACTTCGCCCATATAGCCGGACATGTTCATGGCCAAAGGCGCCAGTTCCAGACCGATGATGGCTACGATGGAGCCCATAGCGGCCGGCGGGAAGAGGACGTCGATCCATTTCGTGCCGACCTTGTCGACGATGGCCGCCAGGACCATGAAGGAGAGGCCGAAGACGATGAAGCCCCCCTGGGCGTCGCCGTAGCTCATGCCCGGCGTCGAGCAGACGGCGAGGACCGGCGAAATGAAGGCGAAGCTCGAACCGAGGTAGGCCGGCAGGCGCCATTTGCAGATAGTCAGATAAAGGAGCGTGCCGACGCCGTTCATGAAGAGCGCCGTCGCCGGGTCGACATGGAGCAGGAACGGTACGAGGACCGTCGAGCCGAACATGGCGAATAAATGCTGTAAACTAAGAGGAATCGTCGGCAAAATAGGCAGGCGTTCTTCTACATGTATGATTCTTCGTTGTTCCATAAAAATCCTCCGGAAAATAGTTTCGTAGTTCGTTCGTCGTTTGGCGTTCGTCGAAAATATCAGACAAATACGAAAATATGTGATTCACAGGATTCGCGCGGGCCGCCGGTTATGCCTTTTTGGCCCGCAAGGTGCTGACTAACAGGAAGCACAAGGCGGTTGCCAAAACGGACAGCAGAGGCGGCGGCCCCTACGGCGATGAACGATGAACGGCCTACGATGAACGACACGATAAAAGCACGGGTGCATAACGGGAAAGCCGCTCAGCGAGATACCCCTTCCCGTATCGACCAGACAGGTTTCTGCCCCAAGGGTCCGGCCTGGCGGCGTTCGGCGTCGCAGAAGTTGTCGTAAGCGATGCGCAGGAGGAGCGTCGCTGAGATGATGTTCAGGATGAGCGACGAGCCGCCGTAGCTGATAAAGGGCAATGGTACGCCGACGACAGGGAAAAGATTGGTGACCATGCTCATATTGACCATGCCCTGACCGCAGAGGGAAAATGTGATTCCCAGGGAGAGGAACATGCCGAAATAATCGCGGCACTGGCCGGCCGTACGGACGCCCAGAGAGAGGAGGCAGCAAAAGAGGACGGGCACGATAATCGCCCCGATAAAGCCCCATTCCTGGGCAATGATCGCAAAAGCAAAGTCCGTATGCGCTTCAGGCAGGTAATTGAATTTACTGATGCCCGTGCCCAACCCCTGACCGAAGACGCCGCCGGAACCGATGGCGATCAGGCTCTGGACGCTCTGGTAGCCGCTGCTCTGGCTGTAGGACCAGGGATCGATCCAGGTCACGATACGCGTCCACTGATAGGAATGCGTCAGGAGCGAGCAGAAGAGGCCCCCGAGCACTACGACGGCGATGCCGATGATGATGACGCGCCGCCGCGTCAGCTTGAAATGGAAAAGAGGCATGCCGCTGCAGAAAAACATCAGGGCGGCAGGCATAAAAATGACGATTCCCGTACCGGCATCCGGCTGGGTAAAGACGAGGAGCGCCAGAATCGCCGGCGGCAGGAAAATAAGAAAGGCATAATACCGGAAAAGACGTTCAAAAAAGCGCTTCAGCGGCGGGAAAACAGCCTCGGCCCGGGTCAGGCGCAGGAGATTGCGCAGGTGCAGGTTCATCAGCTCCCGATTGCCGTGCCGTTCCAGATAAAAAGCCAGGGATGAGGCCATGCAGACGATAGCTGCGAGCTTGGCAAATTCCGACGGCTGGAAAGAAACGGCGCCGTAGCCGAGCCAGCGCTGGGCCCCGTTGACGGTGATGCCCACGGCCTTGACGGCCAGCAGCAAAAGGGCGCTGATGACGGCAAAAAGGCCGCACCAGCGGCGCAAAAACTGATAGCCTGCGTGCCAGACGAGGGCGCCGGCGGCGATACCCATGACTAAAAAGCCGAGCTGCTTGCCCAGGTAGCCGAAAATCGAGCCCCCGTCGTCGAGGACGAAGGTCGAACTGAGGATATTTTCCAGACCGATGACGATGAGCAGGGCAAAAACAGCCAGCATGAAGAGCAGATTATTCCGCCGTCTCTTCGTCTCGGCATTCATCTTTTTTGACAACATGATCAATCACTTCCTGCGGACGCGTAGCGACACAATGGAAAATAGGCTGTCCCTTGGCGCTGAATTTGGCTTCGTATTCCGTCATCGCTTCGTTCAGGATGGGACTATTGTGCAGGTCGTAGGTCACTTCCGAGAGCGGCCAGCCGCACACCTTGAATTCTTCCAGGGTAAAATCGAACAGTCCGGCATTGTCGGATTTGAAATAAACCTGGCCGCCTTCCTTGAGGAGACGGGCATAGCGGTCGAGGAAACCGCGGTACGTCAGGCGCCGTTTGGCATGGCGCTTCTTCGGCCAGGGATCGCAGAAATTGATGAAGAAGCGGTCCACTTCGCCGGGCGCGAAAATATCTTCCAGGCGAGCCACGTCGAAGCGCAGGAGCTGGACGTTGCCGACTTCGGCAGCGGCACACTTCTTGCCGGCATAGTAAAGGACGCCGACCTGGATCTCGATGCCGATGAAATTGACATCTTTATGGATCTGGGCCATCTGGGAAATGAAGTTCCCCTTCCCTGTCCCCAATTCGACCCAGAGCGGGGCGTCGGGGTCCTTGAAGAGCGTGCGCCATTTCCCCTTATAGCTTTCACAGCTTTCGAGATGGAGAAAATCACTGTACTCCTTAATCGCCTCGTCAATCCACGGTTTTCTTCGTAAACGCATATTGCCTCCCATAAAAAACTACAAACTAAAAGGGCTGACCGCATGGCGCGACAGCCCAAAAGGGTTCTATCCCCTTTATGCTTTTTTTATTATAAAAAATGTCTTTCCTCGTGTCAATGGGTGTGGAGCCCCTCAACTCCTGTTATCCCCAGGCCCGGCGCATCGGGGAGGAGGAGTTCGTCTTTTTCGTAGGTGATGCCGCCCCGGATGGGGTCGGCGGCCATCAGGTCGGCGGCGTCGAGGTCGTTCTTGATGATGATGCCCTTGCCGGCCGAGAGGGCTGCAGCTGCGGTGATGCCGACTTTACTTTCCAGCATGCAGCCCATCATGCAGCCTACGCCGGACGCTTCTGCCATGGCGGCGATCTGGGCGGCCGGGGCGAGGCCGCCGGCCTTCATCAGCTTGATGTTGATCAAATCGCAGGCCCGCATAGAAAGGAGACGGAAGACATCGCGCGTGCTGAAGGCCGCTTCATCGGCCATGATGTCCGTCATGACGTTGTCCGTGACCTCTTTCAGACCGTCGAAGTCGGCAGCGGCTACAGGCTGTTCGACGAGTTCGATGTCAAGGCCTGCCTCTTCCATGCGGCGGATGAGGCGGATCGCTTCTTTCGGCTTCCAGCCCTGATTGGCGTCGAGGCGGATCGTGATATCCGGGCCTACGGCCTTGCGGATGGCCGCGACGCGCTTAAAGTCAAGGCGCGGCTCAATGCCCACTTTCAGTTTCAAATGGCTGTAACCGGCAGCAACAGCTTTCTGCGCGTCGGCGGCCATCGTCGCCGGTTCGTTGACGCTGATCGTCAGATCCGAGGCGATGCGCTGCTTACGGCCGCCGAAGAAGCGGTAAAGGGGCATGCCGTAGCGCTGGCCGAAGAGGTCATGGACGGCGATGTCCAGGGCCGCCTTGGCCGACGTGTTGTGGACCATGCCCTTTTGGATGCGTTCCAATATTTCTTCGCGGTCGTCGATGTCCATGCCGATAATTTGCGGCCCCAGGGTATTCTTCACGGCAGCGGCCACGGACTCGTGGCTGTCGCCGGTAATGACGACCGTCGCCGGCGCGTTGCCGTAGCCGACGTGTCCGTCATCCGTGCGGACGCAGACGATCAGATCTTCGGCCACATCGACGCGGCGCAGGGCCGTAATGAAAGGCGTCTTCAAAGGAATGGCGATCTTTCCGATTTCAATAGCTGTAATTTTCATGTTTCCCTTCCCTTTCGTTACGGCAAAATCTTGAGGATATCTTCGACGGAGTCGATGATGTACGGAACGTGTTCTTTTTGGAACATCGCTTTGGCCGCGGCGCCGTCGATACCTGTCAGGGTGGCGATCATCGTGGCCCCCATGGCGCGGGCGCACCAGACGTCGGCCAGGGAGTCGCCGACGACGTAGTAGGTTCCCTTCTTGAAGTCGTCGGGACGATTGACGTAGTCGAGATAATGCTTCTTATTCTTGCCGAAAGCGCCGAGATAATAGGCAAAGGGATTGGGTTTGTCCAGGGACATGTGCAGCATGGCTTCCGCTTCTTCCACGTCGCTGTAAGTGGCTACATAATTTTCATCGAATTCGTCGAGCCAGCCGTAGGTCTGGAAGGGGATTTCCATTTCCATGCGCGAGCGGCCCGTGGCAATGGCAATCTTGTAGCCCCTTTTCTTCAGTTCCCGGAACATGAGGCGGATGCCGCTCACTGTACCGAGCGGTTCTTCGCGCGTCAAAAAGCCCGGCTTGCCCGGGGCATACGGCTTCTTGCCGTAGGTCTTTTCATAGAGTTCATCGCCGAAGTACCAGTCCTGGAAGGCTTCGAATTCCAGCTGCCACAAAGGCGACGCGAGGGGCGTCCACTGGCGCGAGCTCGGCCCCAGAGAGGACTGGACGGCATTGGTCAGATACGTAAAGACTTCGTCCTTGCCGGCCCGGTCGGGGACGACGTTCTTCAGGCGGCGGCAGACTTCATCGGCCGTCGGCACGGCGTAGCCTCTGAGCAGCGAACCCAGGTACTGGACATCGTCGTTCGTCTTCAGGACAGCGTCGAGGCGGCCGTGGTCGGCCATGTATTGTTCCAGCATCAGCCAGAGCGTGACGACGATGTGGGCGTGGACCATGTCCCAGTTGCTGTTGACGCCGTGCTGCTTCAGCCAGAGGAGAATTTCATCATTTTTCCAGAAGCGGGCCCGCAGGGCAGCGATGGTCCCGTCGTCGAGGTCCGCCGTGAGCCGTTCCGGCTTGAGGTGCATATAGCGCGGGCTGTAGTACCATTCCCAGACGACCAGGGCGGAGACATCAAAATAGCGTTTTTCGCTGAGCAGGACGCCGTCGACGTCAAAAATCACTTTCTTCATGGCGACTTTCCTTCTTTACCTTAAAATGTTTTGTCCAAATGGCCGACAGTCTTCTTGTTGCCTTTGACATGAGACCGTTCTTCCAGGACCTTCATGACGTCGTTGACCGTGACGCCCGTATCTTCCCAGAGGACGGAAAGATGATAGAGGAGGTCCGCCGATTCCTTGCAGACTTCCAGGCGGAGATTTTCCGCTTCCGCCGACGTGTCCTTGACGACAGGGTCGGCGTTCTTGGCAGCGATGATGACTTCCGACGATTCTTCACCGATTTTCTTGCAGATCTTGTCGATGCCCGTCTGCAGGAGGTAGGCCGTGTAGGATTTTTCCGTCGGATGGATGCGCTTGTCGCTGATTTCTTCGCGCAGGTCCGAAAGCATGGAGAGATTGCCCGTATAGGTCTTTTCCCATTCCGTCATGGAACGGAAGAAGCACGATTTGTGGCCTGTGTGGCAGGCAGCGCCGATCTGGTCGACGACCAGGAGGATCGTGTCGGCATCGCAGTCGACGGCGATGGAGCGGACGTGCTGGAAATGGCCCGACGTTTCCCCTTTATGCCAGAGCTGCTGGCGGCTGCGGCTGTAGTACCAGGCGTCGCCGCTTTCGACGGTCTTTGCGAGCGATTCCGCGTTCATATAGGCGACCATCAGGACCTTGCCGCTGCACGCTTCCTGGACGACAGCCGGCACGAGGCCCTTTTCATCGAATTTTATGTCTTTCATGGATACACTTTCCATTATACTTCTGCCCCTCTCATGGGAATTCCCTGTCCCTGTAAATACTGTTTCAAATCGGGGATGTCGATCTGGCCGAAATGGAAGACCGAAGCGGCCAGGGCGGCATCGACGCCGACATCGAAGACGTCTTTGAAATCCTGCATCGTGCCGGCACCGCCGGAAGCGATGATCGGTACGGGCAGTTCCGTCGCCAGGCGGCGGTTCAGTTCCAAGTCGAAGCCGGCTTTTTCGCCGTCGGCGTCCATGGAGTTCATGCAGATTTCACCGGCTCCGAGGGCGACGCCCTGTTTGGCCCAGGCGATGGCGTCGATACCCGTATTCTTGCGGCCCCCTTCGACATAGACCTGCCAGCTGCCGTGGTTGTCGCGCTTGGCGTCGATGGAGAGGACGACGCACTGGCTGCCGAAGCGCTGGGCCGCTTCGCGGATCAGTTCCGGCCGGCGCACGGCGGCGGAGTTGACGGACACCTTGTCGGCACCGGCACGCAGGACCTGGTGGAAGTCATCGATACTGCTGATGCCGCCGCCGATGGTAAAGGGTATGGTAATCGCTTCGGCTACGGCGCGGACAACGTCGATGAAGATATGGCGCTTTTCATGAGTCGCCGTAATATCGTAGAAGACGAGTTCGTCCGCGAGCTGGTCGGAATAGAATTTCCCTAATTTGACCGGATCGTCGACGTCCTGGATATGCTTGAACTGCTTGCCCTTGACGACGCGGCCGTCGCGCACGTCGAGGCACGGTACAATACGTTTTGCCAACATGTTACATTCCCCCTAAAGCACGGATTTCGGCCATCGTGATTTTCCCCTCGTAGAGCGCTTTGCCCGTAATGGCGCCGTAGACACCCATGGCCTGTAATTTTTTCAGATTGTCGATGCTGCTCATGCCGCCGGAGGCGATGAGGCGGATGAAAGGCAGCTGCTGGAGCTGGCTGAGCATTTCAAAATTCGGTCCCGTAAGCATGCCGTCGCGGCTGATGTCCGTATAAACAAGCGTGTTGATGCCGATATCGAGCATGGACTGGGCAAAGGGCAGGACTTTCTTGTCGCTGCCGTCGACCCAGCCACGGGTAGCGACGACGTCGCCTTTGGCATCGATGGAGACGGCCAGGGACGAGCCGTATTTCTTGGCCATGGCCGTGATGAAGTCCGCATCTTCGACAGCCTTCGAGCCGATGATGACGCGGTTGACGCCGGCGTCGAGGTAGGTTTCGATGGCTTCTTCACTGCGGATGCCGCCGCCGACTTCTACGGGGATGTCGATAGCGTCACAAATAGCGGCGATGATCGAGGCATTGCTCAATTTCCCCGAAAAAGCGCCGTCCAAATCGACGACGTGCAGGAACATGGCCCCTTCGTCACACCATTTGACGGCAGCGTCGACGGGATTTTCGAAATACGTCGTGCTGTCGTCCTTGACGCCCTGGCGCAGGCGGACGGCGTGGCCGTTCTGGATATCGATAGCAGGAAATACGATCATAGTCTCACCCTTTCTTCATGACATAAGCGACGACGTTTTTAAGGAGCTGTTCGCCGACGCGGCCGCTCTTTTCCGGATGGAACTGGAAGCCGAGGACGTTGTCCTTGCCGCAGATGGCCGGTACGGGCTGGCCGTAGTCGGCAGTTGCGATGACGTCGGGCGTGTCGGCCGGCGCTTTGTGGTAGGAATGGACGAAATAGACGTACGGATGCGCCGGCAAATCCTTTTGCAGCCAGTGTTCCTGACGGAATTCCAGTTCATTCCAGCCCATGTGGGGCACTTTCAGCTTCGTGTGGAAGGGCACGATTTCACCGGGCAAAAAGCCAAGGCAGTCGTACGTGCCGCCTTCGTAGCTCTTTTCAAAGAGGGCCTGCATGCCCAGGCAGACGCCCATGAAGAACTTGCCGCTCTTGACCTGTTCCTGCAGGAGCGGGATGAGGTCGAATTTCTGCAGGTTGCCCATGGCATCGCGGATGGCGCCGACGCCGGGCAGTTCGACCATATCGGCGTCGCGGATGACCGCCGGGTCGCGGGTAATAACGGCTTCGATACCCAGGCGCTTCCAGGCATTATAGACATTGGCCAGATTGCCAACTTCATAATCGATGATTGCAACTTTCATTTATAACACCCCTTTTGTCGACAAGACGCTCGTTTCGTCCCCTTCGATGCGGACGGCTTCTTTTAAGGCATGGCCCAGGCCCTTGAAGATCGATTCTACGATGTGGTGGGCATTTTCGCCGTAAAGATTGGTGACGTGCAGGTTCATGCGGCCGTGGACGGCAAGGGCGTAGAGGAATTCCTTGAGCATTTCCGTTTCAAAGGCGCCGATGCGTTCGACATTCAATTTCACATCATAGACCAGATAAGGCCGGCCGCTGAGGTCGATGACGACGCGCGTCAGGGCTTCGTCCATCGGGCAGTAGAACATGCCGTAGCGGTTGATACCCTTCTTGTCGCCCAGGGCCTTAGTCAGGGCGTCGCCGAAGACGATGGCCAGGTCTTCGAGGGTATGGTGCGTATCGACGTCGAGGTCGCCGTGGACGTGGAGGGTAATGTCCATGCCGCTGTGGCAGGCCAGGAGGTTCATCATGTGGT
>UMEZ01023947.1_pt1 | contig 20229 bp, 14 predicted proteins | sample 1964841 | NCBI WGS metagenome assembly UMEZ01 (sample SAMEA4836029, study PRJEB28245) | human gut metagenome | biome: gut microbiome; material: fecal sample | place: Denmark | collected 2008 | reverse complement strand
GGTCCGCCGCCTCGGCTCGTCCTGCGACTGGAGCCGCAAGCGCTTCACTATGGACGATACCTGCGCCCGCGCCGTCCGCGAAGTCTTCGTCACGCTCTATGAAAAAGGCCTTATCTATCAGGGCCAGCGTATCACCAACTGGTGCCCGCACTGCCATACAGCCCTTTCGGATATCGAAGTCGACCATTCCGACGTCCAGGGCCATCTCTGGTACATCAAATACCCCGTCGTCGGTGAAGATGACTACATCATGATCGCCACGACCCGTCCGGAAACCATCATGGGCGATACGGCTGTTGCCGTCAACCCGAACGATGACCGCATGAAGAAATACATCGGTAAGAAAGTCGTCGTTCCTCTCGTCGACCGCGAAGTCGAAGTCATTGCCGACGATTATGTCGACATCGAATTCGGTACCGGCGCCGTTAAGATTACGCCGGCTCATGACCCGAACGACTTTGAAATGGGCCAGCGCCATCACCTCGAATCGATCATGATCATGAACCTCGACGGCACGATGAACGCCAAAGCCGGCGCCAAATACGACGGCATGAGCCGCGAAGAATGCCGCAAAGCCGTCGTCGACGATTTGAAGGAATTGGGCCTCTTCGACCATATCGAAGAACTGACCCACGCCGTCGGCCACTGCTCGCGCTGCAAGACGACGGTCGAACCGTTCGTCACCAAGCAGTGGTTCGTCAAGATGAAACCTCTGACGGAAGCGGCGCTGAAAGCCGTTGCTGACGGCAAGACGCAGTTCATTCCGGACCGTTTCGTCAAGACCTACAATCACTGGCTCGAAGACGTCCATGACTGGTGCATCAGCCGTCAGCTCTGGTGGGGCCATCAGATTCCGGTCTGGTACTGTGATGACTGCGGCGCCGTTTCGGCCAGCCGCGAAGACCTCACGGAATGCCCGAAATGCCACAGCAAGCACATCCACCGCGACCCGGACGTCCTCGATACGTGGTTCAGCTCGGCTCTCTGGCCCTTCTCGACCATGGGCTGGCCGGACAAGACGGCAGACATCCAGCAGTTCTTCCCGACGAGTGTCCTCGTTACGGGCTATGACATCATCTTCTTCTGGGTCGCCCGCATGATGTTCATGACCTGCGAATTCATGAAAGACATTCCTTTCCGCAAAGTCTTCATCCACGGCCTCGTCCGCGACAGCCAGGGCCGCAAGATGAGTAAATCTTTGGGCAACGGCATCGATCCCCTCGGTGTCTGCGAACAGTACGGCGCCGACGCCCTGCGCTTCACCCTGGTTACGGGCAATACGCCGGGCAACGACATGCGCTTCTACATGGAACGCGTCGAAGCGAACCGCAACTTCGCCAACAAGATTTGGAACGCCTCCAAGTTCGTCATCATGAACCTCGCTGACTTTGATGAAAACTTTGTCCCTGAAGACAAAGACCTGACCCTGTCTGACCGCTGGATCCTCGCATCCTTCAACGATACAGTCCGCAAAGTCACGGAAGATCTCGATAAATACGAACTCGGCGACGCGGCCGATTTGGTTTACAACTTCATCTGGAATTCCTACTGTGACTGGTACATCGAACTGGCCAAGAAGCGCCTCTATCATGCCGAAAACGAACGGGACAAACACACAGTCCAGTACGTTTTGGTCTATGTCCTGACGCATACCCTGGAAATGCTCCATCCCTTCATGCCCTTTGTTACGGAACATCTCTGGCAGCACCTGCCCCATGAAGGCGAAAGCATCATCGTCGCTCCCTGGCCGCAGGCTCAGGAAAAATGGGATTTCACGGCTGATGCGGCAACGATGAATACGATGATGGAAGCCATCAAGGGCATCCGCAATCTGCGTGCCGAATCGAACGTCCCCATGGGCAAGAAGGCACCGGTCATCCTTGCGCCGGCGACGGAAGAAATGGCCCAGACCCTGAAGACTTACGAAGATTACTTCCACACCCTGGCCTTTGCTGATAAAGTTACGCTCCTCGCAGCGGACGATGCCAAACCGGAAAATGCCGTCGTTGCTGTCGTCCCGGGCATCGAAGTCTACCTGCAGCTCAAGGACCTGATCGACGTCGAAAAAGAAACGGCCCGCGTCAAGAAAGAACAGGAAAAACTCCAGAAAGAAATCGCCCGCCTCGACAAGAAACTCTCCAATCAGGGCTTCCTCTCCAAAGCGCCGGCAGCGGTCGTCGAAAAAGAAAAAGGAAAGCTTGCCGATTATCAGGAAAAGATGGCAGCTCTCACGAAGCGCATGGAAGATTTGGCCAAACTCTAAGAGGCAGTTATGACATACGAAGAAGCAATCGCTTATTTAGAAGCTGCCAATGTCTTTGGCATCCAATTGGGACTCGGGCGTATCCAGAATCTTTTGGAACGCCTGGGCAATCCCCAGAACCAATACAAGACCATCCACGTCACGGGGACGAACGGCAAGGGTTCCGTCACGGCCATGATCGCCTCGGCCCTGACGGAAGCAGGCTTCAAGACGGGCCGCTATACGTCGCCCCATCTGGAAGACTATACGGAACGGATCAACGTCAGCGGTGAAGATATTTCCCGCGATGATTTCGCATCTGCCGTGGCCGTCGTCAAAGACGCCGTGGCAGCGATGATTGCCGATGGCGGCGAAGGACCGACGGAATTTGAAATGATTACGGCCGCCGCTTTCTGGTATTTTGCCCATGTCCACGTCGACTACGCCGTCATTGAAGTCGGCCTGGGCGGTCTCCTCGATTCGACGAATGTCATCGTGCCCGTCGTCTCGGTCATCACCAATGTCGCCATGGACCACATGAAGTACTGCGGCAATACGATCGAAGCCATTGCAGCCCAGAAAGCAGGCATCATCAAGGAAGGCGTGCCTGTCGTCACGACGGCAGAAGGACCGGCCCTTGCGGTCATTGCCCGTAAGGCTTACGAGAAACACAGCCGCCTCTACGCCCTGGACCACAGTTTCGACGTCGTCGGCAATGCCGGTCCGGAAGATCCGGCTGTCGGCCAGATGGTCACGGTACGGGAAAAATACGGCTTTGCCATTACGACGGTCCTGCCCCTCATGGGCAAGCACCAGCGGACGAACTGCGCCGCTGCCGTCATGGCTCTCCTGATCATCGCCCGGCATGAAAAGAAACTGACCCGCACGGCCCTGGAAAACGGCATCCGCCACGTCCACTGGCCGGGCCGCTTCCAGGTCTTCAAAGCAGGCAGCATCGACTGCGTCATCGACGGCGCGCACAATCCTGCCGGCATCGACACCTTCTGCAAAACCTATGAAGACGTCTTCGGCAGCCGCAAACGGGTCTTCCTCTTCTCCGTCCTGGCGGACAAGGACTACAGCCAGATGGTACAGGAACTCTTCCATGCCGACGACTACGCCGTCTGTGCACCGGCACCGACACCGCGCTCGGCAGACCCAAAAGAAATGGCAAAAATCCTGCCCTGCAAAGCCGATTGGGCCGACAGTATCGCCGCCGGCCTCGACAAAGCCCTGGCCGCCGTAAAACCGGACCAGGTCCTCTGCATCGTAGGCTCCTTGTATATACAAGGAGAAGTACGGGAGTATTTTCGAGAACATCGTGTGGGGGACAGCCTCTCATAGGTTATTCCCATTAAGCAAGATTTTCTAATCATCTGGTTTGTCGTGGTTCGTGGTTCGCTGAAATCTTCGATCCACGGCAAACGCCAAACGAACCACGAAAAGGGACCGCCGCTTTTGCGGCGGCCCCTTTTCACGCTCTTCAAGGCATGATAAAATAAAATAATACATAGATTTTACAAAACGTGGAAGAGGAGAGAAATGTATGAAGTGGATGATACGGACCGGCAGTACGCCTGCCGAGCGGGCACGGCTGCGCGTCGTCTATGCCATGGCGGGGACGGTTTTTTTTATGCCCCTTAATTTGTTCGTCATGGAAGGCTTTTTTATCCTGGCCTTGGGGCTGGCTGTTTATTACTGCAGGAAATACCCGCGGCCGCGGCTCTATAAGACGCCGCTCTCTTTGCCGGCAGCGGCCTTTGCCGCAGCGGCTTTCTTTTCCCTCGTCGGTTCGCCGCATTTTCTCTTCGGCATCGGCTTTTATATCTTTACGGTTCTCCAGTATACAGTCCTCTATTTCGGCATCCTCCTTTTCGTGCGTCATTCCTGGGAACGGCGCGTCCTTTTTTCGGCGCTCCTTTTGAGTGCCTTCATCGTCTCCCTTTACGGCCTCTACCAGTACGCCCACATGCTGACCCTGCACGAAGCGGACTGGGTCGACAACTCGGCCTTCCCGCAGCTGCGGCGCCGCATGTATTCGACGCTCTACAATCCCAATCTCTTTTCGGCTTTTCTCCTGGTCATGATGAGCGCTGCCGCGTCGATGATGATCTGCACGCGCCACCGCTGGCACCATCTCATGTACCTGGCCTTTTTAGCCCTCCTCATGCTCTGTCTGATCCTGACCTATTCCCGCGGTGCCTGGCTCAGCGTCTGCGCCATCGTCTTCTTTTTCGGCCTTTACTGGGATAAACGGGTCTGGCTCCTTTTCCTGGCCGGGCCCCTGGTGATGACCTTCTATCACGGCGGTGTTGCGCACCGGCTCCTTTCCATTTTCAGCCACAGCGGCGCCGATACGTCGGTCTCCATGCGCATGGATATGTGGGAAGCGGCGGTCGCCATGTTCCTCGACCATCCGCTTTTCGGCATCGGCTGGGGCGCCTTCAAGCACGTCTATCCTGTCTACAACGAACTCATCCAGGAAGCAGGTATCGTCATCTTTCACGCCCACAATATGTACCTCAATGTACTCGCCGAAACGGGCGTAACGGGCTTTTTCTTCGGTGTCTGGTTTTTCTTCGGCAATGCCTGCTATGCTATCCGCTACCTGCGCCGCCACGAGCAGCATACCTTCGACCATTCCCTGGCCATGACCATGGCTGCCTCCGTCCTTTCCCTGGCGATCAGCGGCGTCAGCGACTACGATTTATTTAGTACCCAGATTTCACTTACTTTTTGGCTTATGAGTGCCCTTTTTGCCAATATGTATGCCGAAGACTCTGAAAAAACAGCAAAAAATAGTTTGCGAAATAATTCACAATGAGATATAATAAGTTTGTGACTATAATCACTAGATAAGATGACTTATAGCTATAGGGAATAGCTTGGGCATAGTTGGAGGGTATTCATCCATGAGACAGAAAAAGGCAATATCGGATGCAGTCATCGAACGGTTGCCGCTGTACTACAGGGACTTGCTCCTATTGCAGGATGCAGGCATCGATATCATCTCATCCGAAAAGTTAGGGGAACGTTTGGGCATCACACCGGAACAGATTCGCAAGGACCTGACCTGTTTCGGTGCTTTTGGCAAGAAAGGCGTCGGTTATTACGTCAGCGAATTGTGCCAGCAGATCGTCGAAATCATCGGCCTGCAGCAGCACTGGAAAATCGGCATCGCCGGCATCGGCCATCTCGGCTGGGCATTGGCAAACTATAAGACCTTCGGCCGTTTGGGCTTCCGCACGACAGGCCTCTTCGACGTCGACCACCGCATCATCGGTCAGAACGTCGGCGGCGTCGAAGTCACGCCGATTTCCGAAATGGGCGAAGTCATCAAGCGCGAAGGCATCCAGATCGGCATCATCACGACGCCGGCCGCCGTCGCTCAGCAGGTCGCCGACCAGATGGTCGCCGCCGGCATCCGGGGCATCCTTTCCTTTGCGCCCCTGCGCCTGACCGTACCGGACGGCATCTTCGTCTTCCGCGAAGACTTGTCCATCGGCCTGAGCCGCATTTCGTACTACCTGACAAATAAGAAAGACTGACAGATCGTTTGTCGTGGGTCGTTTGCCGTGGTTCGTTGAATTTTCGGCAAACGGTACACGCCCAACGAATCACGAACAAGGGCTTCCGCGTATGCGGCGGCCCTTGTTTTATGCTATAATATCTGTACATTTTATTTCTCAAAAACGAGGTGAATCGTATATGGATTCTATTTATGGTTCTTATCGGCCGGCACTGCAGGCGACGCTGGAGGATATTGTCGGCCGCATCCGCGCTTACAGTGACGGCGTAAAGGCAAGGACGGGGGAAGCGGCGTATGAACATCTGCTGTACCGCATCAAGTCCGAAGACAGTATGCGCGAAAAGTGCGACCGCAAGGGCCTGCCCCAAACGGCCTACTCAGCGCTCCACGAGATCCGCGATGCCATCGGCATCCGTATTGTCTGCTGCTTTTTAAACGATATCTACGCAGCCATCGATTTCCTCAAAGGTCTCGACGGCGTCCGCGTCGTCGAAGAAAAGGACTATATCCGCCACGTGAAGCCCAACGGCTACCGCAGCTATCACGTCATCCTGGAACTGGAAGAACCCTATGAAGATGTGACGGGTGCCAATCCCGGCCATTTCTTTGCCGAAGTCCAGCTGCGCACGATTGCCATGGACTCCTGGGCCAGCCTGGAACATCAGATGAAATATAAGCACGATATCAAGAATCCGGAGCTCATCGTCCGCGAACTCAAGCGCTGTGCCGATGAACTGGCTTCGTGCGACGTCTCCATGCAGACCATCCGCAATTTGATCCATAATCAGGAATAAGGGGGAACTACTATGCGTCTTCTTTTAGCTGAAGATGAAAAAGAAATGTCCGCGGCCCTGACCGCGATTTTAACGCATTCCGGCTACGATGTCGATGCCGTCTATGACGGCCAGGCAGCGGTAGAAAAAGCCTTGTCCCAGTCCTATGACTGTATGATCTTCGACATCATGATGCCTAAGAAGGACGGCGTCCAGGCCCTGAAGGAAATCCGTGAAAAAGGGAACATGGCGCCTGTCATCATGCTCACAGCCAAAGCGGAAATCGACGACCGCATTACGGGTCTCGATGCCGGTGCCGACGACTACCTGACCAAGCCCTTTGCCATGGGCGAACTCCTGGCCCGCCTGCGTTCGCTGACGCGGCGCTCGACGGCCTTTACGCCGTCGAAGCTCACCGTCGGCAATGTCGAACTCGACGTGGAAGAACAAGAGCTGGCCTGCCGCAATTCCATCCGCCTGGCCAATAAAGAAACGAAGCTCATGAAATTCTTCATGGCCAATGCCGGCAAAGCCTTGTCGACGTCCCAGATTTTCGACAACGTCTGGGGCGATGAAGACGACGTCGATGAAGGCATCGTCTTCATTTACGTATCTTATTTGCGGGAAAAACTGGAAGCTGTCCAGGCCGACATCGAAATCGTCGGTGAAAAGGGGCAGGACTATGCCCTGACGGCCAAAGATGCCGCTGCGGAGCCCTAGCCTATGAATATCATCAAGCGCCTGCGCCGCAAATTCATCATTTTGGCCACGATTGGCGTCATCGTCGTTCTCGGCGTCGCCCTGGGCCTGATCAACACCATCGCCTATATGCGCATGCAGTCCCAGGTCATGTCCGTCCTCACTTACATCGTCCACAACGACGGCGCCGTGCCTCAGAAAATCGGCGGCAGCGACAGCAGTTTCTTTGGCGACAGCCGCTTCTTCAGCGACCCGTCGTGGACGGAAGAGACGCCGGAATTTGCCTATCAGATACGCTTCTTCAGCGTCCTCGTCGATGCCAACGGCTACGCTAAGGATATCGACATCCAGCATATTGCGTCCTTCTCGAAACAAGAAGCCATCGAATATGCCCGGACGACCGTCGAAGAAGCGCGGGAAAACGGTACCCGGCAGGGTGTTTTCAAGAAGAACCGCGCCAGCTATGCTTATCTGATCAAGCCTAATGACGACGGCAGCTACCTCATCGCCATCCTCGACTGCACGCGCGATGTTGCCGCCGTATCGTCCTTCATGCGCTATTCCATCTGGTTCGGCCTGGCCTGCGTCGTCTTTTACGTTCTCATCCTGGCCGCCCTCTGCAACGTCGCCATCCAGCCTTTCGTGCGCAATATGGAAAACCAGAAGCGCTTCATCACCAATGCCGGCCATGAACTGAAGACGCCGATTGCCATCATTTCGGCTAATGCCGAAGCCATTGAGATGCTCAACGGCAAGAGCCAGTGGACGGACAGCATCTTGAAGCAGGTCCGCCGCCTGACGAACCTTATCCAGGATTTGATCATGCTCTCCAAGATGGGCGAACGCTCTCAGGTCGATTTAGTCATTACGGACGTCGATTTCTCGGCCACCGTCCATTCCGTCGTCGATTCCTTCCGGCAGCTCGCCGCCGATGGCGAAAAGAAGCTGACCGCAGAGATTGCCGACGGCATCAAAGTCAAAGGCGACAGCAAGTGCCTCTACGAACTGGTCAATATCCTCGTCGACAACGCCGTCAAATACTGTGACGACAAGGGCACGATTGCCGTCGCTCTGCGCAAGCCCCGCCTCGGCAAAGGAGCCGTCGTCACCGTCACCAATGACTACGCCGACGGCACGAACGTCGACTACTCCCGCTTCTTCGAGCGCTTCTACCGCGGCGACACGTCCCACAACAGCCAGAAAGCCGGCTACGGTATCGGCCTTTCCATGGCAGAAGAACTGACGAAACTGATGAAAGGGAAAATCAACGTCTCCTACAAAGAAGGACGTATAACGTTTGCTGTTCGTTTAAACTAAATGATAGCTTAAAGTTTGTAGTTTGTAGTTTAAAGTGGCGTTTTAAATTAATAAATTTAGTACTAAAAACTATAAACTAAAAACTACAAACTATGCTATAATAAGGGCAACATCACTTTTATTCAGGGGGAAGATATCATGGAAATGCAAATGGAATATATCCGTAAATTACCGGAACCTCAGGAATTGATGGAACAATTTCCCATCGACGACCATGTCAAAGCCATCAAGGCAAAGCGGGACGAAGAAATCAAGGACATCCTTACGGGCAAAGACGACCGCTTCCTGTTGATCATCGGTCCCTGCTCGGCTGATAATGAACCGGCCGTCCTCGACTATATCCACCGCCTGGTCAAAGTCCAGGAACAGGTCAAGGATAAGATTTTCATCATTCCGCGCGTCTATACGAGCAAACCGCGTACTATCGGCGTCGGCTATAAAGGCATGCTCCACCAGCCCGACCCGGAAGGGAAAGAAGACATGTTGGGCGGCATCATCGCCATCCGTGAAATGAATGCCCGCGTCGTCCGCGAAACGGGCTTTACCTGTGCTGAAGAAGTCCTCTATCCGGAAATCTTCCGCTACCTATCGGACCTCTTGTCCTATGCGGCCGTCGGCGCCCGCTCCGTCGAAGACCAGTTCCATCGCATGATTGCCAGTGGGGTCGGTATCCCTGTAGGCATGAAGAACCCGACATCTGGTGACATTTCGGTCATGCTCAACTCCATCGAAGCGGCTCAGCATACACAGGACTTCCTCTTCCGCGGCTGGGAAGTCCGCACAAAGGGGAACCCGCTGGCTCATGCCATCCTGCGCGGTTACGTCGATAGTTTCGGCAACAGTATGCCCAACTATCATTATGAAAACCTCCAGCGCCTGTACGAAGCCTATGGTAAGCGTGACCTGGCCTATCCGGCCGTCATCGTCGACGCCAACCACGCCAACTCAGGCAAGAAATATTTGGAACAGATACGCATTGCCAAAGACGTCATCCATAGCCGCAAGCACTCGGCTGACATTAAACAACTGGTCAAGGGTTTGATGATTGAAAGCTACATCGAAGATGGCAATCAGGAAATCAGCGAAGGCACGTACGGTAAATCTATTACCGACCCCTGCTTAGGCTGGGAAAAATCCGAACGCCTCATCTACGACATGGCGGGACTGCTGTAAAATCGTTCATCGTAGGTCGTTCATCGAATGGGCGCCCGCAGTCCGGAAAGGCTCCCCTGCGAAGGGGAGCTGTCAGCGAAGCTGACTGAGGGGTTCTTAGCCGGCGATGCGTCAGCGAGCCCGTTTCATCATAAACAAAAAAGGGATTGTCGCACGAAGGCTTCTGCTATCGTGCACAATCCCTTTTTTCACGTCGTTGACCCCTTAAAAACTGTCCAGCAGCGTGTATCCTTTGCCGCGCAGGAAGGTTTCCGTTTCCATTTCGCGGGTCTTGAAGACGGCGACCGGCGTGCCGGCCTGGCGGTCATAGGAAATGTACAGGTAATCGATGGAAATATTGGCTTGGCGGAGATTGTCGAGAATTTTGTCCAGGCAGCCCGGCGTATCGCCCATTTCCACGGCGACGACTTTATCCGTATGGCACTGGTAGCCGGCTTTCTGCAGCTGTTCTACCGCCAGTTCCGGATCCGTGACGATGAGGCGGATAATGCCGAATTCAGCGCTGTCGTTAGCCAGCATGGTGTAAATATTGATATTGGCATCGGCCAGGACCGACGTCATCTTGCGCAGGGCGCCTTTCGTATTTTCAGCAAACACAGAAACTTGATTGAGCATAGAGCGGAATCCCCCTTGATGATAAAATATTGTGACGTTGTTCCCATTTTACCATAAAAAGACAGGCTTGTAAGGGGAGCAGAATCTGTTAAACGTTTCAGAATAATCGAGCCGTGATATAATAAAAGTATAGGAACTATGTTTTTTTATGATACGAGGTGAGCGCTATGCCAGCTTGGTTCATCATCTTCTTATTTTTACTGATTACAGGGATTGCTAAACTCTATATGTGGCTCGGCGTCACGGAACTTTTGAAAGCCATCGTTGCAGCGGCCTTGACGACCTTCGTCATCGTCTGCGGCCTACGGCGAAGCGGCCAGAAACAGGCCGAACAAAAAGAAAGAGAAAAGGCAGCAGCCCTTGAAAAAGAAAACATCCAGCCAGCCTCAGAAGATACCCAGCGCAACCATCGACTCGACGCTGACGATGCCGCCTTTCTGTCTGCCGTAGGAACCGGACTGATTTTGCATGAACTCCACGAACGGAACAAAGAACAAGAACGGGCCGAACGCGACTACGACGGCAACTGGGACGCACCGGACGACGACAGCCTCTACGGCGATAATTATGACGATGACATTGATTACGACCAATTCGTCGAAGATTTGGCGAAGAGAAATGATCGTTCATCGTAGAGTGTTCATCGTTTGTCGTTTGCGAAACGGACTCGCTGACGCATCGCCACGGCTCGGACTTAGATGGCGCTGCGCGCCTTTAGTCTCAAAGTAACAACGACGCCTCAGGGAACCTTCGACGCGTAGCGGGGAGAGTCTGGTCACCTTTTTCTTCGGCCATTCCATCTTTTACCAGGAATGCCATTTGCTGGCAGGCTGCAACTCGCTGCGCTCAAACAATCAGCCTGCCGGACGCAAATAGCACGCACGGCATCCGTCACGGCCCATGATGGCCGCGCCGGAACGAGGCCGTTTACGCGGATGTCACTACCAGGAGACGGGACGGCTAATGTCAACGTGACACGGCATTTTGTGAATCTGGTAACAAGGTAGGGGCTGCCACGTGGGCAGCCCGCGTGAATTCTGTGCATAGCCGGAATTTATGACGAATGGTACACGGTCGTAATATAATCCAGAGTTTCAGGATGCGTAGTATCTATCTGAGTCCGATCTATTTCCAAATCTGTAAGGCTAAATCGGCTAAATATTTCTGGCGGTCTTCAATTTCTTTTGCTGTCCATTTTGCATATTTCGTCAATTCCGTATTGGGGAAAATCTGTGACTCATGATAGCGTTTTTTCTTTTCTTCGAAAGGCTGATTGGAAATTTTTTTGTTTAGCGTTTCATCCAATAAAGCCATGTTGCCGAGGCGCCAGAGGTATTTTTCGTGGATGGCCTTATCGGTTTTCCAAGAAGGCGTCAAGGTCTTGGGCATGATGTGTTCAATGTTCACGTTATTGAAATTGCGATTGATTTCATGATTTTTATCATGAGTTTCATGAATGGTCAGCAGAATGTAGCGGACGTATTGCTGAGTCTTGGTTTTGAACGTGCGGAAATTATTGTAAAAATCTTCGTCGCTTATCATTTCCGATTTTATCTTGGCAGCGATATCTGATGCAGTCGTCAATTTTTCGTCATAGATTTGCTTAGCAATAGTAGAGAAAAATTTTTCTGTCGTATTGGCAGTTTTACCGGAAATGGTTGCGTTGCGGAAGACGTAAACTTCGATGGCCTGCAGGACAGTTGCTTTGTCTGAGTCCGTGAACATTCTGCCTTTCATTTCCAGAGAAATCAAGATGGGAATGTAGGACGTCGCTTTCAAGGTCTTTAAATTGCGCAGATGATGGATGATTGTGCTATCTTCGTAGCCTTCACAGCTTTCAGGATTCATGGCGTCATGGTAATATACTGCATAGTTATTAAGTCTCGTCACTAAGTCGGCACTGTCTTTCGGCGTCTTGATGGTGGCGCTCATTTCCCGATACAGATCTTTTTCACGTACTAAATTATAATGGGCGTTCCAATAGTAACGAATATATTTGGTAAGATCCATGCCGGAAAGAGTATCAGCAATCGATTTCCATTTGTCCTGGACATTTTTTATGTTTTCGCCGGCTTGGCTGAAGACATAGTTTTTTAACAGGTCTGCTGTTTCCAATTCTTTGCCGCGGGCGTTCAGCGTTTCAAAAATGACGTAGGCTTCGCCGGCGTCGTTCGTTTCGAGATACATGACCATAAAGTTATCCCAGAATTGATTCCGTATGCGGTACAGGGCTTCGATTTTTCCGTTTATATCGTTCGGTTCGATACAGGCTTTTATTTGGTCATAAAAATATTGATAAGCGTTACGCATATTTTCACAGGCAGCGTTGTTTTTTATTTTATCCTTTGACGGTCCCTGGCTGATGATGTTGTCTGCAAAATAGTCATTTTCTTCAAGTTCACTTTCAAAAGTTAGATGCAGGCGTGAACTGTTGTCCCATTTATTTGCTTTTTGGCCGAGGACGTTTTGCGTAATTGAAGCGACGATGTCCTGGAGTCCGCCTTTTTCTTCGTCATTTTCTGTAGCCTGGGCTATTTGTTGGCAAATATACTGCATGGCACGCAGGAAAATCATAGACGTAATAGTGCGCTGCTGTCCGTCAATGATATATTTTTTCTTTTTCTTGTTGTCGTCATAGATGACGATTTGTCCGAAAAAGTGTGTACGGTCCTGATTTTCGATGACAGATTTTAAATCTTCCCAGAAATCTTCGAGCTGTTCCTGTTCCCAAGAATATTCGCGCTGATTGGTTGGAATATAATATATATTATTTAAAAATGTTTTCATGCTTTCCTGCGTTGCACTTTGTATTGCCATGAGTGGTCTTCCTTTCGATTCTTAATCTAAATTTAATTAGATCACATCCGTATGGCGATTGCAAGATCAGGAAGAAAATTAATTTATGTCAGGAGTTGATTACCCATGAAAAAATTCACCGTTACCGTCGAGGAGCACGTCAGTCAGGATTTCTCCATCGAAGCGCCGTCCCGTGAGGAAGCGGAGGCCTTGGCCGAAAAGATGTATCGTGACGGCAAGTTGGTCCTGGAACCGGGGAATTTGCTGGATGTTTCTTTTACGGCGAATGTGGAAGACGAATAGCAGTTTTGCTATTTCAATGATAAAGAACAACCCCTCAGACCGCCGCCGGCGGCCAGCTCCCCTATTAGGGGAGCTTTTTTTGCTCGGTATATTGAGAATAGCCATAGTAATATACCTTTATCTGTGGTAAAATAATACATTACGTCGATTGTTTCATTTTATTATTTTTCTCATAGAGGAGGATTTTTTTGATGCGGCCTTTTGTTCATTTGCATGTCCATACGCAGTACAGTTTGTTTGACGGCTTGTGTAAGATCCCGGATATGGTAGCGCGTGCGAAGGAGCTGAATATGCCGGCTGTGGCGATTACGGACCACGGCAATATGTACGGTGTCATTTATTTGTATAAGGAAGCGCTCGCCCAAGGTATCAAGCCGATTCTGGGCTGCGAAGTGTATATGACCCGGGGCAGCCGCTTTGAGAAGAAGACGAAGGAACGCCTTTGTCATTTGATTTTATTGGCCAAGGACAATAAGGGCTACCATAATCTGATTAAAATCGTTTCCAAGGGCTTCGTCGATGGGGAAAACAACTACCATAAGCCGCGCGTGGACTACGATTTATTGGAACAGTACCATGAAGGCCTGATTGCCCTCAGTGCCTGCATTGAAGGGCATATCCAGCAGGATTTGATCAATCACAATGAAGCTGGGGCGCGGCGGACGCTGGAACGGCTGGTCTCGATTTTCGGCAAGGATGATTTTTATTTGGAAGTGCAGAATCACGGCCTGCCGGAAGAAAAGCTCGTGCGCGCCGTCTTTAAGCGCTGGTCGAAGGAGTACGGCCTGAAGCTGGTAGCGACCAATGACTACCACTATATCCATCAGTCCGATGCAGCGGCGCAGGAAGTGAAGCTTTGTATTTCGACGGGCAGCACTCTCGACGACCCGTCGCATTTCCGCTTTTCCAACAACGAGTTCTATATGAAGAGCGGCGATGAAATGGCAGCTCTCTTCCCGGATATGCCGGAAGCCCTGGATACGACGCTGGAAATCGCCGACAAGTGCCACGTCGAGATTTCTTTTAATGAACGCCATCTGCCCCAGTTCCCCGTGCCGGAAGGGGAAACGGATTCGTCGTATCTGCGCAAGCTCTGTGAAGCGGCGCTGCCGGAAAAGTACGACCCTATCACGCCGCAGGTGCGCAAGCGCCTCGATTATGAACTGGGCGTCATCGACACCATGGGCTTTCCGTCGTATTTCCTCATCGTCTGGGACTACGTCAAGTATGCCCGGGATCATGAGATTCCCGTCGGCCCGGGCCGCGGCTCGGCAGCCGGTTCCGTTGTCGCCTATCTCCTGGGGATTACCGGCCTCGATCCTTTGAAGTACGACCTCCTCTTTGAACGGTTCCTCAATCCGGAACGCGTCACCATGCCGGATATCGATATGGATTTTTGCTATGAAAACCGGGGCCGCGTCATCGACTACGTGACGCGCAAGTACGGCGTGGATCACGTTTCGCAGATCATCACTTTCGGGACGTTGGCGGCCAAGGCCGTCCTGCGCGATGTCGGCCGCGTCCTCGATGTCCCCCTGAGCGAAGTGAACCGCATCGTCAAAATGGTGCCCAACGAACTGGGTATGACCCTCGACAAGGCCCTGAAGATGAGTAAGGAATTCCGCACGGAATATGAAACGAACGCGACAGTCCACCGCCTCGTCGATTTCGGCAAGTCCCTGGAAGGCCTCGTGCGCCATTCGTCGACCCACGCTGCGGGTGTTGTCATTTCCGCAGCTCCTGTCGACGACTACGTGCCGGTCCAGCATTCCAAGGAAGGCGATTTGACGACGCAGTACGAAAAGGACCTCGTCGAAGAGCTGGGCCTTTTGAAGATGGACTTTTTGGGCCTCAGGACGCTGACGGTCATCGGCGATACGATCAAGATGATCAAGAAGGACCACGGCATCGACTTGGATATCAACAAGATTCCCCTCGACGATCCGGATACGTGCCGCCTCCTGACGGAAGGGGACACGGCCGGCGTCTTCCAGATGGAATCATCGGGCATTACGAATCTCGTCAAGGAACTGGCGCCGAAGCATTTCGAAGACATGATCCCGCTCGTCGCCCTCTACCGTCCGGGCCCGCTCGGCAGCGGCATGGTCGACGACTTCATCAAAGGCAGCCACGGCGAAAAGAAGGTCACCTACCTGCACCCGCTCCTGGAACCGATCCTCAAGGATACGTACGGCGTCATCCTCTATCAGGAACAGGTTATGCAGATCGCTTCTGTCATGGGCGGCTTTTCCCTCGGTCAGGCCGATTTGCTGCGCCGCGCCATGGGCAAGAAGAAGGAATCTATCCTGGTGGCGCAGCGGGAAAATTTCCTCGCCGGTACGCGCAAGAACGGCATTGCCGATGAAATCGCCAACAAGGTCTTCGACCTGATGGTCTATTTCGCAGGCTACGGCTTCAATAAATCCCATTCTGCCGCCTATGCTTATGTGGCCTGGCAGACGGCCTACCTCAAGGCCCATTATCGGCCGGAATTCATGGCGGCGACGATGACCAGCATGATTAACGATGTCAGCAAGATTAGTTACTACGTCGCCGAATGCCGCCGTCACGGCGTCAAGGTCCTCTCGCCGGACGTCAATGCCAGTGTCTCCATGTTCTCCGTTCAGGACGGAGCCATCCGCTTCGGCCTTTCCGGCGTCAAGAGCGTCGGCGGCAATGCCATCGAGGCCATCGTCAAGGCCCGCGAAGCAGGCGGTCCCTTTACGTCGCTCGGCGATTTCTGCAGCCGCGTCGATTACCATATCGTCAACAAGCGGGCGCTCGAAAGCCTGATCAAGTGCGGCGCCATGGACTCGTTCGGCAAGAAGCGTTCCCAGCTGATGGCCGTCCTCGGTCAGGCCGTGGCCATGGGCTCGCTGAGTCAGAAGGATAATGCCATGGGCCAGATGGGCCTCTTCGATGATGAAGAAGATGTGATGACAGAGCTCGAATATCCGGATATCGAAGAATATCCCATTGAAATGCGTCTGGCCATGGAAAAGGAATATGACGGTTTTTATTTCAGTGGCCATCCCCTCAACAAGTATAAGGAAATCATGAAAAAACTGACGCCTCTCTCCGTCCTCTACGGAGACGATGGGCGTCAGTATGACGGCAAAATGATGCGCATCGGCGGCCTGATTACGGTGAAGAAGCAGGTCATGACCAAGCGCAATGAACAGATGGCGATTATTACGGTCGAAGACTTTACGCATACCGTCTCGGTCGTCGTCTTCCCGAAGACCTATGCCCGCTGCCAGCAGGCCGTGGCTGTCGATATGGCCGTCGCCGTCCGCGGCCGGGCCGATATCAATGACGACAGCATCCAGATCCTGGCAGAAGAAGTACGGCCTTTGGGCGAAGAAAATGGGGAAGGCACACCGCAGCCGGCAGCTGTCTCGCCGGCCGCTGCCCGTCAGGCCGGCGACTATTGGCATCCCGGCATGGGAACGAAGCTTTTCATCAAGATCCCGGCCCATCTGGAACGGACGGACCTCGCCGGCCGCATCGGCCAGGTCCTGGAACAGCACCAGGGGAAAGTGAAAGTCTATTTCCACCTCATGGGCAGCCGCAGGACCATCCTGACCAACGAAAAATACTGGGTCGAAACAACAGAAGATTTGAGACAGAAACTCCAGGCCATGCTCGAACCGCGGTCATTGGTGGTGCAGTAGACGAAAGGGGCTGCCGCATGAAGCGACAGCCCCTTTCGTGGTTCGTTTGGCGTGGTTCGTTTGCCGTGGTAATTCTGGCTCGCTACGACCCACGACCCACGGTAAACGGCAAACGGTGCGCGCAGCGGGCCCATCCTTTTACGGGAAGCGGTGTCCCGTAGTGTCGAAGGGGGTGGCAGCCGCCTTCGGGCTGCGGCCTGCGGGCTGCAGCTCACGGCGCGTCATGGCCTGGGGGTCGGCGATGATCCTGGCCAGGACGACGCGGTATTTGTCGTTGTATTTGCGCATGCAGTCGTTGATGTCGCGGCGGATGCGGGCAATGTCGCGGACGTTGTATTCTTCGGGCGGGATGTGGATGTCGCAGATGATGTTCAGGCGGGCGTGGCCTGAGGTGATGCGCAGGTGGTCCGTATGATAGCGCGGATATTTTTCATGGACGATTTTGTCGAGGACGTGGCGGACGTTATTGATTTTATGGATATCCGTGCAGAGCGGGTCCATGTGGATGTTGACTTCCATGTGGAACTTGTCCTGCAGTTCGTCTTCCAATACGTCGAGGGCGGCGTGGACTTCGACGAGGTCCGCTGTATCCGGCACTTCGGCGTGGAGGGAGCCGAAAGTACGGCCCGGGCCGTAGTCGTGGATGCGGATGTCGTGGACGCCGACGACGTAGCGGCAGCCCAGGGCGGTGTCGACGATGCTGCGGATGAGCTCTGGCGCTGGTGCTTTGCCAAGGAGGATGTTGATGACGTCTTTGGCGATGCCGTAGCCAGCGTACATGATCATCAAACCGATGCCCGTACCGGCCGCAGCGTCGATGGGCAGATCCGTGAACTGCTGGGCGATGGTGGCGACGAGGACGCCTGTCGTGGCGATGGCGTCGGTGATGCTGTCGGCCGCCGTGGCTTCATTGACGCCGGAGTTGATCTTCTTGCCGATGAAGCGGTTGTAGACGCACATCCAGCCTTTGACGGCAATGGAGACGACGAGGACGCCGATGCTCCAGTAGGAAAATTCCATTTCTTCCGGTTCGAAGAATTTGCCGATCGACGTTTCGCAGAGCTTGAAGCCCACGACAAGGATGATGATAGAAATGGTCAGGGACGCCAGGTATTCGAAGCGGCCGTGGCCGAAAGGGTGTTCCTTGTCCGGCGGGCGGTTGCTCAGTTTGGCACTGATGATGGAAATAAAGGACGAGCCCATGTCCGTCAGGTTGTTGAAGGCATCGGATAAGATACCGATGCTGTTGCTCATCGTGCCGACAAGGAATTTGCTGATAAAGAGGAATAAATTGCAGATAATGCCTAAGACGCCGCCGAGGATACTGTATTGTTCACGGACGTGTTTATCATCTGTATCCTGATAGTTTTTGACGAAGCAGCGGATAATGAATTCGATCATAGAAAATCACCATCTTTCTGATTCCCTTCATTATAGCAGAGTTGGCACAGGATACAAGTGAGAACGATAAAGAGAATGAGAATACAATGTATGATAAAAAATCATAATGCCATCGAAAATGGGAATAGTTATTTATTGTCGTGGCAAACAAGGGAATTGCAATTCCCTTATTTTTCGTTATAATAGTAAGGTGATGTGAAAATTGATAAATAAATAAATTATATAAAAAGGAGAATGCATGAGTATACGAAAAGCGCTTATTTTTGATATGGATGGGACCATGTTCGATACGGAACCCATTTCCTACCGCTGCTGGCGGGAAATATCGGCCCGTTACGGCTACGATTTGGACCGTTCTGTCTTCGACCGCATGCTTGGCCGCGACAATCTGCGCATCCGTGCCATCTGCGAAGACGCTTTCGGCAGGGCCTATCCTTATGAAGATATTTGCCGGGAGAAAGTACAGCTGCAGCTGGAATATTACCGCAGTCATGCCATCCCCATCAAGCCGGGTCTGATCCATGTCCTGCACTATGCACGGGAGGAAGGCATCCCATGTGCCGTCGCTTCGTCGTCACCGCGGAACCTGATTGAATATTTATTAGAAAAAACGGGCACAGCGACTTTCTTTTCCGTCGTCCAGAGCGGCGAGGAAGCAGCGCACGGCAAGCCGGCTCCGGATGTCTTCCTGATGGCTTGCGATAAGGCCCATGTTGCTCCGGACCAGGCGCTGGTACTGGAGGATTCAGAAAGCGGTATCCTGGCAGCTCACGCTGCCCGCATCCCGTCGATCTGGATCCCCGATTTAATTACCATTCCCAAAGAGGTGCAAGGCCTGGCCTGGAAATGCTGCCGCAGTCTGGATGAAGTTCCGGCACTGCTGGCGAAAGGGGATTCTTTTTGATGAAAGTAAATAATAAAGGGAGCCGCTGGCTCTTATGGAGGACTGTTTTCTTAGGCATGCTGGCGGCGATTGCACCGCTCTCGACGGACATGTATCTGCCAGCCCTGCCGTCGATGATGAAGGCGTTTGCCGTCTCGCCGTCGGGCATCCAGCTGACCTTGACCTTTTCTATGGCCGGCATGGCTGTCGGTCAGGTTGCCGTCGGACCAATCAGTGATGACCAGGGACGGCGCCGGCCTTTGATGGTCGGCATGGCCATCTTTACGCTGGCTACGGTGGGCTGCATCCTCTCGCCGTCGATCGGCATCTTTCTCTTGTTCCGCCTCATCCAGGGCTGTGCCGGCGGCGCCGGTATCGTCCTCTCCCGGGCCATTGCCCGCGATATCTGCAAGGGCAGTGCCCTGACGCGGCTCTTTGCCATGCTGATGCTGGTCAACGGTATTGCGCCGATTCTGGCACCGGTCATCGGCGGTCAGATCCTGCGCTTTGCACCGTGGGAAGGCATCTTCGTCCTCGTCGCCGTCATCGGCCTGATTTTGACGGTATCGGCGGCACTGATGCGCGAACCCCTGCCGCAGCGGCGCCGTGCTTCCGGCGGTCTGACGGCCAGCCTGAAGGGGATGAAGGCCTTGTTCCATCAGCCTTATTTCATGGGTCACTGCATTATGCAGTGTTTTGGCTTTGCCGCTTTCTTTTCATATATTTCCGGGTCGTCCTTCGTCTTCCAGAACGTCTACGGCGTCTCGGCCCAAGCTTTTAGCTATATCTTCGGCCTCAACGGCATCGGCCTGATGATTAACGGC
>UMEZ01042573.1_pt1 | contig 20517 bp, 13 predicted proteins | sample 1964841 | NCBI WGS metagenome assembly UMEZ01 (sample SAMEA4836029, study PRJEB28245) | human gut metagenome | biome: gut microbiome; material: fecal sample | place: Denmark | collected 2008 | reverse complement strand
ACTGCAAGACGATTGCGGTATGCAATCAAAAAGGCGGCGTGGGTTATGCATAGTAGGTAATTATGGAAAGTTGGAGAACAGAAACCTGATATATTCAGCATTTCTTTCTCCAATTACTTTGCATAATTAGGCGTTGCTATTTACCGAAGTTTTTGAGCCAATTAAGAAGATCATTATCTTCCTGCCATGATGGCATTTCTCCGTCTGAAGGACTTTGATAAGCATTTTCAAGAGCCTCACGTTTCATTTTTTCGTCTGCTCTGGCGTAAACTTCCGTGGTTGATACATCCGAATGTCCAAGCAGATCTCGGATATAGATAAGGTTTATCCCTGACTGGAGCAGGTGCATTGCCTTTGAATGGCGCAAACAGTGTGGAGTCAGTTTGGGATCAACATCTTCATGTCCGGAAAGATATGCCTGTTCAGCATATTTTTGAAGGATGTAGGTAATCCCGGCACGAGTCATTTTCTTACCTGACCTGTTGGTAAATAAAGGATGGTTTCGGTAGAGTGCAGTATCCAGATGATTCTCAGCTATATATTGTCTGATAAGCTGTCCTGTAGGTGCCATTACAGGTACGATCCTGCTTTTATCACCTTTTCCGGTTAGTTTCACGGTTACAGTATCCGCAAGTGTGATATCACAAACCCTTAAATCAACCAGTTCCTGTACACGGCATCCTGTATCATACATAAGCGTCATCAAAACACTATCACGACGACCGGAGAGAGACATAACGTTTGGTTGTTCCAGAAGTGCCTTTGTCCCTTCAAGAGACAGATATTTTATCAAAGGCTGTTCCACTTTTTTCATGGGTATGCCGAGGATCTGCTGGCACTGTTCTATTTTTTCAGGGCATTCAATGATGAGAAAACGAAAAAAAGAGTGTATTGCCGCCAGACGCTGATTTCGGGTAGCCGGTTTACAGTTACGTATTTCTTCAAGCCAGTTCAAAAAGCGGTTTATCAGTTCACGGTCTAAAAGCTGAAGCTTTACTTTATCCGGTTGTATACTTTCCTGTTCTTTACAATAAATAAGCAAAAGAGAAAACGTGTCCCTGTAAGACAATTGTGTGTTTGCTTTTATACCCCTCTGTGAAGGGAGGTATGTGGTCAAAAATCTTGTAAGGTAAAAACCAAAATCATATTTCTTCATTTTGCACCTCCGGAATCACAAAAGCACATTTTTCCTCTATTGTGCTTAATAACTCAGGATAAACTTCAGCAGTGAGCCGAAGATATCTGGAAGTGGCACTGACAGATTTATGACCCATATATGTGGAAAGCATAGGAAGCATCGCAGTGAGATCGTTTCCCCCGGTTACCCATTTTTGCAGCACGTGTACTGCAAAGGTATGACGCAGATCGTGAAGTCTTGGTCCCTGACCTTTTCCACCATGGGAAATCCCCACCACTTTAAGATAAACACGGAATTTTCCATAGATCGTATTCGGGCTGATCATTGTATGATCCGGTGCCATGAAGAAATAATCTGTATCTTTGTCCCACCAGATTTTATCAGCATATTTTTGACAGGCCTGTGTAAGGGATTCGGACATGGGGATCAGACGATCCCTATCCATCTTGGCTCCTTTTATTGTCAGGATACCATCTGTGAGATTTACATCTTTTACCTGCAGCTTTAGAGCTTCAGAAACACGTAATCCACATCCATACAGCATCCTGAAAATAACAGGCAGACAGTTTTGTATGTTTCTTCTGTCATCACAAAATTTAGTGTTATCAGCAGCTGCAAACAATGCAATTATCTGCTCATGCGTAAAAATATATGGAACAAAGGAGGCAGTCCACATACCACGTTGTTCAGGTAAAAAATATACCTCATAGCCAAGAGTGTACAGGTATTCACCAAACTGCCTCACACATGTCAGTCTGTGGGCACGGCTTTTGCCTGTCTCCCCTGCTCGGGGAGCTATCCAATCCTCTGCGAGTTTTTTTGTGATACAGACTTCCGTCAGATCATAATCGTTGCTGAATCTGCAAAAACGGGACATTACTTTCTCCTCGGATTGATATTTAAATCCAAGATTTCTTTTGAAAGATATGAAATTTTCTGCAAGTTCTTTAAATATGCCGCTCATTTCAGGTGCTTTATGCTCAGTTTTCATAACCGGATACCTCCAATGCACAGTTTCTAAGCTGTTCAATATCAACCCTTAGATAAGCCATGGTGGTTTCAGTACTTGAATGTCCAAGGATTTCGGAAATGACCGGAAGAGGAATCCTGTTTTCCAGAAGTCTTCCTGCCAGACTATGTCTCAGTGCATGTGCACCGTGATGACGCCCTTCCGTTTTAATTCCAGCTTTTAAAAGATGCCTGTGGACAGTAGAGCCGACAGCAGATGCTGTAAATTCATGTATAGGTGCCCTGTGTCTGACAAAAATATGATTCGAATTACAAGTCGGACGACCGTATTTCATGTATTCGATAATGGACTCACCTACATCTTTCAGAAGAGGCAGTTCTATTTGTTTTTTTGTCTTAACCTGATAGAAACTGATTTTATTTGTTTCCCAGTTAATGTTTTCAAAACGTAGATTTGCCACATCACTAGCTCTTAATCCGAGCCTTGCAATCAACAGGATAATTGCATAATCCCGCTTACCGCCGGGATTGCCGAGATCGATCTCCGCTAAAGTTTTTGAGACTTCTTCTGCTGTATAAACAGAAGGAAGTGTGCTGTTTTTGTTGTAATGAATGCAGGGGATCCTCTTATAGGTATCCATGTCATAAAAACCATTTTTAAAGGAATATTCCAGAAAAAATTTTACTGCTCTAAGTGTTGCAGCTGCAGTCGGTTTTGAAAAACAGGATAACGCTGCGATAAAATCATAAATTACAGAAATAGTGATTTTTTCAAATGAGCAGCATCCTTTTCCTTCCAAGAAATCAAAAAATCTTTCCAGATAAAGCTGTGTTCGTAGAATACTGTCTTCCTTGATGTTTATGCTCCTACGATATTTGTTGTAGCCTTCTACTGCCGGAAGAAAGACTTCCGGGAACTGGTATTCACGCTTACGTTCTTTGATCATAACGGAATTGTTAAGCTTAAAATCTGAAAGCATTTCCATGAATCTTAAAAAACATGGTTTCTTATCTCGAATGCCACTTGAAAGATGGTAGTGGTCTTCAAGAAATGACAACGCAAGATCCATGGAAAAATAGATTTCATTTTTTCCTACAGCATAAGTTTTTAACTGATTTGTGATGCACTTAAAGGAGTACACAGTTCCTTTAGAATATTTTGCAGCAACAAGCCAGTCATAGGTCTGTTGGATGAGTTTGTCCAGTGTTTGTTGTTCTTCCATAATTACCTCCATGATATTTATTGACCGTGGTCTATAATAATCATGAAGTTTTATGCAAAGTTGCACAATCAGAAAATGACAGATTTATGGGATGTGCGGCTATGAACTTTTCATAATAACTTACTTTCCATAACCAACTTTATGTGAAGCTTCACATAAAGTAGGCAAGACCACTACCACAGTCAATTTAGGCGTCGGACTTGCTATGCAAGGGAAAAAGGTGCTTCTGATTGACGCTGATCCGCAGGGAGATTTAACGACCTGCCTCGGCTGGAGGGATACCGACAGCCTTTCCGTAACGCTGACAGAAAAGCTTCAGGCAATCATATCGGAGCAGGAGCAAAATCCTTTTGACGGTATTCTGCAACATAAAGAGAAAGTAGACCTTGTACCGTCCAATCTCAGTCTATCTTCATTGGAAATGACGCTTGTAACGGCGATGAGCCGAGAGAGCGTCCTGAAGAATTATCTGAGCCTTGTAAAAGACAAGTACGATTATGTCCTCATTGACTGTATGCCGAGCTTGGGTATGATTACCTTCAACGCTCTAACGGCGGCGGACAGCGTGATTATCCCCGTTCAGGCGCAGTATCTTCCCGCTAAGGGAATGACGCAGCTTTTGGGGACGATTGCGAAAGTGAGGAAACACACAAACGCTGATTTGAAAATCGACGGTATTCTGCTGACGCTTGTGGACGGAAGGACAAATCTTGCGAAAAGCACAGTGGAAGCGCTCAGGGAAAATTTCGGCAGCCATATCAGGATATATAGATCAATGATTCCGGCAGCCGTAAAAGCCGCAGAGGTATCTTCTAAAGGCACAAGTATCTACGCCTATGAGCCGAACAGTCCGGTGTCTAAGGCTTACGCCGGTTTCACAAAGGAGGTGTTAGCCGATGGCAGGCAGAAAGAGCGACTTCACGCTGCCCACGAATACGCTCGATGATCTGTTTTCTTCTCAGGAGGAACGGGACGAAGCGAAGCTGTCTAAAATCAGGGATATTCCGCTTGAGGAAATCGACGATTTCCCCGACCACCCGTTTCAAGTGCGGGAAGATGAGGATATGTTTCAGCTTGTGGAAAGTATCAAAGAGCGTGGCGTGATTACTCCCGCTACCGTAAGGCAGAAGGAGGACGGCAGATACGAGCTTATTTCAGGACACAGGCGAAAAAGGGCTTGCGAGCTTGCCGGATTTGAAACGCTCAGATGTGAGGTGGTAGACCTCGACCGTGATGAAGCGACGATTTTAATGGTCGAAAGCAACTTCCAACGGTCGCAGATACTTCCCTCGGAAAAAGCCCACGCATATAAAATGCGGCTTGACGCTATGAAAAGACAAGGACAGAGAACAGATTTAACTTCGTCCCCACTGGGGACAAAGTTGAGAACGGCTGATGAACTTGCACAAGAATGTGGCGATAGTCGAAATCAGATACACAGATATATCCGTCTTACAAACCTTGTTCCTGAATTGCTCGAATTTGTGGACGAGGGCAGAATTAAAATGCGTCCCGCCGTTGAACTGTCCTATCTGAACGAGGAATGCCAAAGGGATTTGGTGGACGAAATCGACTTAAACGATTGTACCCCATCCCACGATCAGGCAATCCGTATGAGAAAGTTTTTCGAGGAGGGTAAGCTGACAACAGAAGCTATTTCTGCGATTATGAGCGAGGAAAAGCCAAATCAGCGTGAGAAGATTGTTTTGCGTGGGGATAGGGTGCGGAGCCTTATTCCGAAAAATATCCCTATCAATCAAACGGAGGAATATGTCTGCAAGGCGTTGGAGCATTACAACAAGTTTTTGCGAAACCGTGCTGAGCGTGACAGCAGATAAGTCGTGTATAGTATCATGAGAAAGGTAAGTAAAAAGATTCAGGACATAGGTAAGTTAAAGGAATAAAATGAACAGGAGAACAACTGAAAAGGAGGTCTTCTGTTTGAGTTGGAAGGAGAGCACAGCAGTGGAACAGAGAAAAGAATTCATACAGGAATATCTGGCAGGGAAAGCAGACAGTTTTAAGGCCCTCTGCCATAAATACGGAATATCAGAGAAAACAGGACACAAGTGGAAAAACCGATTTTTTAAATATGGATATGCAGGACTTTGTGACCGAAGCAGAGCGCCGGAGAACAGCCCGTCTAAGCTGGATGAGGATACGGTGATACGGTTAATTAAACTACGGACAGCACATCCGACTTGGGGACCTAAGAAGATAGCAGTATTGTATCAAAAGGCATATCCGGAAGAACAGGTGCCATCTGAAAGCAGTATTTACCGCGTGTTAGGGAAAGCCGGACTGATTCAGCGCAGACAGGTTCGTACCGTGCATCCTGATCCGTCCCGTATGAGAAAATATATTAAGGCTACCAACCCCAACGATGTCTGGACGGTAGATTTTAAGGGATGGTGGTATTCACAAGGGGAAAAGTGCCTTCCGTTGACAGTAAGGGACTTAGCCAGCAAATATATTTTGGATATCCGTCTTATGCAAAGCGGCACAGCTGAAGCAGTAAAAGCTGTATTCGAAAAACTATTCCAGCGCTATGGTATGCCCAGAGTAATCCGAAGCGACAACGGGGTTCCTTTTGCTGTAAACTGCAGTCCTCTGGGACTCACCAGACTCAGTGCATGGTGGGTCTATCTTGGAATACGCCCCGACCGTACAGATCCCGGATCCCCCACGCAAAACGGCTCTCATGAGCGAATGCATGCAGACCTCAGCCGGGAGATTCAGGGAAAAATTGCAGGCGGCGTAGCAGCAAATCAACGAGCGATTGACGCATGGGTGGAGGAATACAATTTTGTGCGCCCGCATGAATCTATTGGGATGATGACCCCATCAGAAGTTTATACAAAGTCAGACATGCTATATGAAGGCACCCCGGATACCATTGAATATCCTATTGGATTTGAAACAAGAAAGATCAATAAGCACGGATATGTAAAAATTAATAAAACTCTAATTCAGGTCAGCACTGCCCTTCGAGGACTTACCGTTGGACTACAGGCACAGGGTGAGCGTGAATTTGTTCTTTGGTTAGGAGATTACCCGTTAGGTATTGTCAGCACTGAAACTTTTAGTTTTTCTTGTTTGGAAACGAAGCCGCTAAATTCAAGATGACTTACCTCTTCCTAAAATTGACTTACCCTTGTTTTGAAACTAATCACTTACCCATGTCTTGACTGGACAATCGGAGTTTCTGCTCCCCCTTCCTCACACTCCAACCCCTAAAACTACCTGACTACCCGAAAGAAAAAACTATCTCACTTACTTAAAGCTATCTTGTATAACTAAATCTATCTCAAAGAAACGCACAATTCCAAAAACAAGGAGGAACGGCTTATGATTTAAGATTACCCCTTGTTTCGCACCTTTGTCTGTAACGCTGTTTCGCATTACAATAGCGGCAGAAAAATAAAGGAGTGAAACGCAATGAAATCAAAAACGATTGCTTTTTTAACGGCTCTTTTACTGATGATCGTGCTTACAGGCTGCAACAATGCCCCGCCAAATGAAGATAAGACGCAGCCGTTTTCTTTTTCGGAGAGTAGTCAAAGCACTCCCGAATCAGAAGCGCCTGCGGTAAATGAGAGCAAAGAGGTTGAAACAACGCCTGAAACCTTGCAGGAATCAGAGCCGGATAAGCAGAAAGAAACAATGGAAAAGGATACGGTCAGTTCCGAACAGCCGCAGACTGATTCTGATAACAGGCAGACGGAGCAACCCGCCGAGCTGCCAAACGAAGCGGACAAGGCCGATAATCCTATTTCCACACCACAGCCGAGCGTTCCTGAGCAGACAGAAAGCAAAGCGCCCGAGCCGCCTAAGACAGAAGAAGCGCCGAGCGAAACGAAACCCGACTTTGACATTGATTATTGGATTTCCTTTGCAAAAGATTATGCTGAGAGCGTTGAGCTTCAGTTAGACAGTGAAGCAATTTACTGTTGGGATAACCCAATTCGTGCCGGAGCGCATTGTGAATATCTTGAACGGGATATTCACAGTCGCTTAAATCGGTACAAGGCTGATGAAGAAATCACAGCTGTATGGATTTGGGCGGAGGAACTCTCCGACGGAATCTATGACTTATATATTGGCTATGCCTAAATTTTTAATATTCCATTTAGAGAACGCACCGAAAAAAACGGTGCGTTTTTTCATTTTAAGGAGGATTTCAGATGAAAATAAAGAAACCAAAACGCCTTATGTCGTTGTTTCTTGCGGCTCTGATGTGCGTTACTTCCTTTGCTGGGATTGGTACGACAGCCTATGCCGCAGAAGAAACCGACGAGGTATGTCTCGTTTCATTCCCCCGTAGCGGCGACTCGAATTACAACGCAGAATGGGGACACGGAAGCCATACTTTTATGAACGGCTGGAAAACAGGTACTTCCCGTTATACAACAGTCCGTTCAATGGGATCATACAACGGAAATATCTGCTACTGCATTGAAATCGGTGTTCCGCAGCAGTCCGGAGACAGCTTTACCAAAAAGGGCGAGGATTTTTGGGACAACTACCCTTCGTCCTACAACAACACCATTTCTCCTGACGATATTAAGCTGTTTATCGGCAGAATTTTCCAGTACGGCTATACGGGAACAATCTCAACCTCGTGGCGTTCAGATAACGAGGGCGGAGATAAGCTGGCTCACGCAGTTGCAACACAGCTTCTCATTTGGGAAACCGTTGTCGGCGAGCGTGACGAGAACTTTAATAAGGTCAGCACAGGCGGAAAAGACGCTGTTTTGGAACAGATCAGCACCAATCACCCCCTGTATGACAAGATTATGAGCTACTACAATTCAATGGCGGCGAGTGTGCAGAAGCATTCCAAACTTCCGAGCTTTTTGACAAAAACGCCGGGAAGCGCACAGGAGATTGAATTGGAATGGGATGGCTCTAAGTACACGGTTACGCTGACGGACAGCAACAATGTCCTTTCGGGATATAAGTTCTCGTCCAATGATTCGGGCGTTCAGTTCTCCGTAAGCGGAAACAAGTTGACGATTACTGCCGAGAAAGCGCCGAGCGACGGGCTGACGATTACCGCAGAGAAAACAGCGCAGAGAAAAGGCGTTATCACTTGGACGGACGGTATCTATGGACCGAACGGCGGTGTGCAGGATACCGTAACCTATGCTCAGACGGTCAATGATCCGGTTAAGGGATTCCTTAAATTAAAGGTTTCCTATGGATCAGCGAAAATCGTCAAAACCAGTGAGGACGGAAAAGTTGACGGTATTTCCTTCCGTATTCAGGGTAACGGCATTGATAAAGCCGTTAAGACAGAAAACGGCGGTCAGATTCAGGTAGATAACCTAATGCCCGGAGTATATACCGTAACCGAGCAGGAATATGACCGCTACGAGCCGCAGGAGTCCCGCAGAGTAACCGTAGTTGCGGGGCAGGTTGCGACCGTCAATTTCAACAATACGCTGAAGCGTGGCGATATTGAGGTTATCAAATCCTCGGAGGATAACTTCAATGAGGGCGTGACCTTCCACCTTTACGGCACATCGCTCTCCGGTATTGCCGTGGACGAGTATGCGGTTACGGATAAAAACGGTGTGGCGACCTTTGAAGATGTGCTGATTAGCGGCACAACGCCGTACACCATCGAGGAAGTGGATACAGCTATTCGCTATGTCGTTCCCGCAGATCAGACCGCACCCGTCAAGTGGAATGAAGTCACTACCCGCAATTTCACGAATATCCTGAAGAAGTTTACCGTTACCGTGACCAAGAGCGACGCTGAGACGGGAACGGCTCAGGGGAACGCCTCGCTTGCAGGTGCAAAATACGGGATTTTCAAAGGCGACCAGCTCATCGACGAATACTATACCGATGAAAACGGTCAGTTCGTCACGCAAGAATATATCTGCGGCTCGGATTGGACGATTAAGGAACTGGAGCCGAGCGAAGGCTATTTGCTTGATCCGACCGTCCACAAGGTCGGTGCAGAGCCGGAGCTTTATACCATTGAGCATAACCAGACCGCAAACGATGTAAACGAACAGGTCATTAAGGGCAATATCGCCATTATCAAACATACGGACGATGGCGAAACACAGATTGAAACGCCCGAAGAAGGCGCAGTTTTTGAAGTGTATCTAAAGTCCGCAGGCTCTTTTGCAAACGCAAAGGAATCCGAGCGTGATACGCTCATTTGTGATGAAAACGGCTTTGCACAGACAAAGGATATGCCTTACGGTATTTATACCGTTCATCAGGTATCCGGTTGGGAAGGCAGAGAGCTGATGGACGATTTTGATGTGTTCATCGCAAAGGACGCTCAGACCTACCGCTATCTGATTAACAACAGCAATTTTGAAAGTTATATCCAAGTAGTCAAGGTAGACGCAGAAACGGGCAAGACCATTCCCTATGCGGGCGCAGGATTCCAGATTTATGATCCGTCCGGCAATCTTATCACGATGGAGTTTACTTATCCTACCCCGACAACCGTTGACACTTTCTATACCGACGCTAACGGCTCGCTCGTAACGCCGGAAACACTGCCTTACGGTCAGGGCTATTCTATCGTTGAGGTACACAGTCCTTATGGATATGTCCTTGATTCCACACCCGTCTATTTTGATGTAACAGAAGAAAATTCTTCTGAGGAAAGCGGGGTAACAGTGATTAAAGTCGAAAAAACCAATATGCCGCAGAAAGGCACAATTACCATTGAGAAAACGGGCGAGGTATTCTTCGGCGTTTCGGTAAGCGGAGGGACAGAGGAAAACGGGCAGGAGCTTCCCGTTATCTATCAGCCGGTTTATGAAACACAGGGGCTTCCCGATACCGTTTATGAAATCCGTGCCGCCGAAGATGTGGTAACGCCTGACGGAACTCTCCGATACAGTAAGGGCGAGCTGGTCGATACGGTTACGACCGATGAAACCGGTTTTGCAAAAAGCAAGGAACTCTACCTCGGAAAATATGAGGTAAAAGAGGTCAAGGCAGGCTATGGAATGGTGCTGAGCAGTGAAGTCCATACCGTAGAACTCATTTACGCCGGACAGAATGTAGCCGTAACCGAAACGGCGACTTCCTTTGTCAATGAACGGCAGAAGGTTGAAATCAGCCTTGAAAAAGCGCTGGAAACAAACGAGCTGTTCGGTATCGGCAATAACGGTGAAATCAAAAATATCAGCTTTGGCTTATTCGCCGATGAGGAGCTTGTATCCGCAAGCGGCACTTCCATTCCAAAAGACGGACTGCTTGAAATCATCACGCTTGATGAAAACGGCAGAGCGACCGCAGGGACTGACCTGCCTTTGGGCAGCTATTATGTAAAAGAGCTTGCGACAGACGAGCATTATCAGCTTAGCGGCGAAAAATATCCCGTTGTATTTGAGTATGCGGGACAGGAAACCGCAACGGTTGTGATTGCCGTAAATGACGGAGAGCCGATGGAAAACAAGCTGATTTACGGCTCGGTGTCCGGCAAAAAGGTTGACGAGAATGGCGAGGGACTCGGCGGTGCGACCATTGGTCTGTTTAAGAGCGATGATGTGGAATTTACCGAAGAAAACGCCTTGATGACCGCCGTATCCGGCGATGATGGCAGCTTCTCCTTTGAGAATGTGCCTTACGGAAACTGGTATATCCGTGAGATCAAGCCGCTTACTGGATTTGTCCTTAACGAAACGGTCTATGATGTGAACATCTCAGAGAATGAGCAAGTTGTTGAGATTGAAATCGTCAATGAGCTGGTGCGTGGCAATATCGCTCTTACAAAGGTGGACGCTGAATATACCGATACGAAGCTGACGGGCGCTGTGTTTGAGGTCTATAAGGACACCAACGACAATGGCGAGTTGGACAGCGAGGACGAGCTGATCGGCACACTGACCGAAAAAGAAATCGGGCAGTATGAAATGAACGATCTGCTCTACGGACGCTACTTCATTTTGGAATCAGCAAGCCCGGATTCGTATATCCGTGACGAGGGCGTGTACGAGGTATTTATCGACACGGACGGAAAGACCTATCAGGTGGAAAACACAGAGGGCAAAGGCTTTGCAAACGAGCCTATGCGTGGGAACTTAAAAATCGTGAAAACATCGTCTGACGGAAAGGTGGAAGGTTTTGCTTTCCGCATTACCGGAGCAAACGGATATGATGTTACCCTTGAAACGGACGAAAACGGCGAGATTTTCATTGAAGGACTGCGGATCGGCGAGTATAAGATTTCCGAAGTAAACAATTCGGCTTCCGCTATGTATATCCTGCCTGCCGACAAGGAAGCTGCGGTACAGGTAGGCTCTACCACGGTCGTTGAAATGCACAATGAGCTGAGAGATACGCCGAAAACCGGAGATGACAGTAAGCTCGGTCTTTGGCTTGCCCTTGCGGGCGTGTCGGCAGTCGGCATAGCAGCCTGCGGTATCATCGGCTTTAAGAAAAAGAAGAAGGAGGATAACTAATGGAACTGAAAGCGATTATCGGAATTGCTTTGGTCGTCTTTATCGTAGGCGGCTTTATCTTTTTGCAGATCCGTAACAGAAAGAAAAAGTAAGAACTTCTGCGGGGGCGGGGCTTAAAAACTCCGCCCCCTTTTTCTATTTTGGGAGGCTTAAATGAGAAACCTTAAAACGATTGAAAACCGAGTGCTTGCGGTGTTAAAGGAACACCCCGAAGCACGAAATGACGATATGAAGCTGTATCTGCTTGTCAGCAAGGCGTGTATCTATGATACCCACGGTATCAGCTATTTCAGTTTTGAAGATGTGATGAGCAATTACAAGGCTTACGGTATCCCCTGCTTTGAGAGTATCCGAAGGACAAGGCAAAAAATTCAGGCGAAGTACCCTGAACTTGGCTGTTCCCCCGAAGTACGCAGGGCAAGGCACAAAATGCAGCGTGTCTATTCCGACTACGCTAAAAACTAAGATGGGAGGTAAAAGAAAATGGCAGCGAAGAAAAACGCAAACACCGCTTTGCAGCAGAAAGTAAAGGTGCTGGCGAAGCTCTATGATTCCGGCTGTAAAACGGAAAAGGATTTGAAGGGGCTGAGCCTGCAAAGCATTTTGAAAATCCCCGATATATCCGTTTCCGATATGACGGTTATCACAGAGCTTCAGGAGCAGATCGCAAAAAACAGGCTCTTTTCCTATTTGGGAGGTGCTGAAGATGAGCAGCAGTCAGAGGAAAACACGATTTAGATAAAGGAAAGGAGCAGACAGAAATGGCTTTTACAATTCGACCGCTTCATACGGACGAACAAAAATACACTTACAGGCAAAGTACGCAGATCGAAGGACAAACCGGAAGTATCGGGTATCTTCGTGGCGACTTCGGCGCAGGCGGTAAAGAGTTCTTTTCCTCTTGGTTTGACCACAGGCGGAATTTGAAAACAGATGAGTTCAAAAGCGCTCTGGACGAGGTTATCAACGCCCTGCGTTCCGAAGAATATGGACTGTTAAATAGCCGCACGGCTATGGCGCAGTATGCGGAGAAATATCCCGACAGCACCTTTCAGGGCAACTATGCGACCGAGTACGGTTTTCGTGCCGATACCGAAAAACACGCTTTCCTGATACGGTGCAATCCTGCCCGTGGGGACTACAATTTTTATTGCTACTGTTATGTGCGGGAATGGCTCGACCGCCATATGGAAAAGGCGAGCCGTGGAATCCGCTTTATCACGCCGGATTACAAAGAAAAGTTCAAAATTCCCGACGGGGATAAAATTCGCATTATCCTGAGCGACGGAGAACAGCTTGACCGCACCTGCCGATATATTGACGACTATCATTTGGAAGTTGGCAGCAATCTCTATCACATCTGCGAGTTTGCCGAGCGGATGGAGCAAAACGGCAATACCGTGATCCCGCTCCGTTCTTCTCTGCCGGAGCAGTGTTATGTGTTTGTGCAGACGGAAAACTGCGTCGGCATTGTCAAAAAGGGCGAAAGCGGATTTTACCGCACGGATATTCAAGGCGGCAAGCCCAGTGAAACAAACGCCCTTGTGAATGAGATGAACGAAAAACTCGGCTTGTCGAAAGGTCAGGCAGAAGCAATGAAGGCAGGCTCTATGTTCGGTTGGGATACCCCTGCCGCCGATCCGAAAAGTTATGATAAAAACGGTATTCCCGTAAAACCGAAACAGAAAGACTATGAAAGATAGGAGGTGCATAACCGATGGCACGAAAGTACGACCTGATTTCCGAGCTGTACCGCCGTACCGCACACGCTGTTGTGTCCGATGTTCAGAACTGGCAAGCCTTTTTGCGCTGCGCCTGCCGGAACTATCGTCTGCGCTTTGACGAGCAGCTTCTCATCTACGCCCAAAGACCGGACGCAACGGCAGTGCTGGAGATCGAGCGCTGGAACGATAAATTTGGGCGTTGGGTAAACCGTGGCGCTAAGGGTATCGCCGTATTTGAGGACGCCGACCGGAGCAGGCAGCGCTTAACCCATTACTTCGATATTTCCGATACCCACGCAAGCCGCTATTCCCGCCCCGTCCCGATTTGGGAGATGAAACCGGAATATACGGACGATGTGATCGAATCCCTTGAAAACACCTTCGGCAAGCTGGAAAACAGGGAAAGCATTGCGGACGCAGTGCTGAGCGCCGCTAAAAACGCCGTGGAAGATAATATCCCCGATTATTTGGGCGATCTGATGTATGACGCAGATGACAGCTTTCTCTACGGTCTTTCGGAGGATATGATTACTGCTATGTATAAAAAGGCGGTAACAAACAGCGTGGCGTATATGATGATGGCAAGGCTTGGGATAGATACCGAGCCATTTTTTGAAGCGGAGGATTTCTCTGTCATTACAAATTTCAATACGCCGGAAACCTTAAACGCCCTCGGTATTGCGTCAAGCGATATTGCGGAGATGGGGCTTGGGGAAATCTCCCGTACCGTTCTTGCCCTTGAAAGGCAAAATCGCATCATTGCGGACAGAGAAAAATCTGAATACAATAAGGCTGAAAATAAAATCGAAAGGAGTTTTGATGATGAACGAGCTGACATACACAATGCAGGGCGACTACAATCTGCCGGATTTGACAATGCCGCAGCAGCCGGAGGTGACTTTGGGCAGATACGCTCAGATGAGGCGGAAATTTCTCAAAGAACATCACAAAATCCGTTACTACAATCTTCTGACGAGCTGCATTCTGACGGAGCATTTAGCAGAAACAGAGCAGACAGCGATGAAGCTGGAAGAAACCCTGATGAAGCAGATGGCGGCGCAGGAGGGCTTGACCGAGAGCCTGAAAGCGGCGGATATGATGAAGTGGGTGCAGGGAATGAACAATCTGAGGAACAGCGTGCAGGAAATCGTGAAAGCGGAGGTCATCTTCGCTTAGACTATTATGACAGGAGACACGAAGATACCAGTCTACCGTTTTTCGGCGGCGATGATACCATTCGTGAAATCCTCGGCACAACGCCCCACCTGAAAGCCTCGAAAGAGGAAATTCGTGCTTTCTATGAAAGCAATCCCGATAACGCCGCCCGTACCGAATATATCAAGGGTATTTTCAATAACGACTATACCGAAGTGATTTTGAGCGACGGGCGGCGAGTCGGGTACAAAACCTATCAGAATGTGCTTCAGCTTTGGGAGGGCAGTTATCTGTCCCGTACAAAGCAGAGTTTTTATGATTGGGGCGTCATTGCACAGCACTTTGAAGCAATGCGGCTGCTCGGCGAATTGCAGGATACGATGAAGCCGTTACCGTCCATAGACGGGCAACTGAACTTTTTGGATATGCAGGCAGAGGAAAAAACCTCTGCTTTTTCTTTTTCTCAGGAGATTATCGACGCTGTTCTCACTCGTGGAAGCGGCGTGTCCGAAGGCAAATTCAGGATATACGAACAGTTTGAAAAAAGTCTGTCCTCAAAAGAAAATCAGAATTTTTTGAAAAATGAATACGGCTGGGGCGGCTCATACCCTGTCATTATGGGCACTGGCATTGAAGAACAACACGACAGAAAAGGAATTTTGATTTCAAAAGGCATTGGGGACGATAAGCCGCATATCCGGCTGAATTGGACTCAGGTCGAGAAGCGGATAAAGGAATTGATACGCCTTGACCGTTACCTCAATCCAAAGGAAAAAGAGATTTACCCGCAGTGGCTTGAAAAGCAGGAGGAACGCCGAGCGGAACCTGCCGAAGAACAGCGAAACCGTGAAATCCTCTCCTCTGCTCCGCCCAAGCAGGAATCGGTGCAGGCGGCTGAAAGCGAGCCGCAGCAGGAGGCGCAGTATGCCTATCATCTCGGCGATACGGTGTATATGGGCGCTGACGAATATGAAATCCTTGCCTTTGATGATAAGCAGGTAAGGCTTTTTGACACGCAGTTCCCTCTGTTCAACAAAGAGATGGACAGGGCGGAATTTGACCGCAGGGTGCGGGAAAATCCCCTGAACGACCACTTGAAGGTCAAGGAGTTACCGTCCGAAGAAAAAACAGATAAAGCGCCCGCCTTTGACATTGGTATGGGCTATCTTGGAAACGGTCTTACCGTCTGGAACAGAGCCGTTGAGGAAAACGGCGATTATCAGACGATTGCCCATATCAGCGATGAAGGCGAAATCCGCTACTATGTGGACGGACTGCCCGATGATGTTGTGGTAAGGATCGAGCAGGCGGCGGCACGGGAACAGCAAAAGGCTCTGTTTGCAGCCTCATATCAGGTGGGCGACAGAGTGTATTTGGACGGAAAACCTTTTGAAATCACACGGGTAGATGACTGGAATGTGGAGCTGATGGATCGCTCTGTGCAAAATCCGCAGCCCCGTTTGGAGCAAAAGGACAGCTTTATGCGCCTTGTTCAGCAGAACGAGCGCAGCACCTTTACGGACGCTTACCGTGAGTACAGTGAAATCAAGCACGATAATCCTGACAGCCTTGTGCTGTATCAGATGGGCGATTTCTTTGAAGCCTACGGTACGGACGCACAGACTGCAAGCGAAGCGCTGGAATTAAATCTTGCTTCCCGTTCTATCGGCGGCAATCAGCGAACGGATATGTGCGGCTTTCCGGCAAACCGCTTGGAAACCTATGTCAATATGCTGCTTGACCGTGGCTTTGATGTGGCGGTCTGCTCTTTGGAAAACGGAGAGCGCAGCACCCGAAACATCGTATCGACCAATAAGGAAGATCCGGTGCAGTCGCAGCCAGTCGGCAGAATTGATTATTTGCATACGGACGGGACGGTGCGGGAAAGCGTTGAATACACCAGCCCGTATCAGTTTGAAAAAGACATTAAGGAGGAAACTTTCTACGGCGTTCCTTTTACCGTTGTTTTCTATAAGGATAAAGACGGGAACACCGTACCGCAAGATTTTATCGGCAGCCTTGATCCACAACCGAAAGGCGTAGAAATCATTGATTCGCCCTATCTTGCAAATGATAGAGCAGATGAAATGCTCAGGCAGGCGGAGAAAATTGCAGAAGAAAATGCACTCCCGCCTGATGAGAGATTTTTTGTCATTGAAACCGATGAAGGCTATGCCATTTGGGACGATTTGACAGAAGCAATCTATATCGACGATGAAGGCGTCAGCGAGGAATTTAAGAGCGAGTGGCAGGCAAACGACTACTTGGAGCAGGTCAAAAAATCTGTTTCTGAAAAGGAAGCTGCCGAATGGCTTTATGTGGAACGGGCAAAGCAGAATACATCTGCCGAACAGCCTGAGCAAAATGAAGCCGAGTCATTCACGCCTGCGTTTAGTCAGCAGAAACGCTCACGGATACAAACCTTTGATCTGCACCCCGATATACCTATGTCCGAAAGGCACACTTTTGACCTCGCTTTCCACGAAGTGCCGGAGGCAGGCAAAAAAGAACGCTTCCGCAGGAATATGGAGGCAATCAGGGTGCTGAAGGAATGTGAGTTTGATAACCGTTTTGCAACACCCGAAGAACAGGAGATACTATCACAGTATGTCGGTTGGGGCGGTATTCCAGAAGCATTTGATGAAAACAATTCCTCGTGGGCGGACGAGTTTATCGAGCTTTACACTGCCCTTTCTCCCGATGAGTATGAAAGCGCAAGGGCAAGTACGCTTACCGCTTTCTACACCCCGCCCGTTGTCATTTCCTCGATCTACAAGGCAATGGAACAGATGGGATTTAAGGAGGGCAATATCTTGGAGCCTTCCTGCGGTATCGGCAACTTTATCGGTATGCTGCCCAGTTCAATGCAGGACAGCAAAATCTATGGCGTTGAGATTGATAAGATTTCGGCAGGTATCGCACAGCAGCTTTATCAGAAAACCTCGATAGCGGCGCAGCCGTTTGAGGAAGCAACTATTCCCGACAGCTTCTTTGACGCTGTGATCGGCAATGTGCCTTTTGGCGACATTCGAGTGAATGACAGGAGGTATAACAAACATAACTTTTTAATCCACGACTACTTTTTTGCGAAGTCCTTAGACAAGCTCAGACCGGGCGGCGTGATGGCGCTTATAACGAGCAAAGGCACAATGGACAAGGAAAATCCAGCCGTGCGGAAGTATATCGCACAGCGAGCCGATCTTCTCGGCGCTATTCGTCTGCCGAATAACACCTTTAAGGGAAACGCCGGAACAGAGGTCGTTTCGGATATTTTGATATTACAGAAGCGTGACAGACTTATTGACCTTGAGCCGGAGTGGGTACACCTGAATACCGACGAAAACGGTGTGAAGATGAACGCCTACTTTGTCGATCACCCTGAAATGGTATTAGGCGAATGGAAAACCGTGTCCGGCAGATTCGGCGAGGAAGATACCGTTGTACCCTATGAAAATGCTGACCTTGCCGAGCTTTTGGACGAAGCCATCTCCAATATCCACGCAGAGATCACGGATTACGAAGTGGACGAGGAACTGACCGAAGAAGATAACTCCATTCCCGCCGATCCCGAAGTACGCAACTTTTCCTATACGGTTGTGGACGATAAAATCTATTACCGTGAAAATTCCCGAATGACTCCGGTTGAATGTTCGGCAACGGCTGAAAACCGGATTAAAGGTATGATTACCATAAGGGACAGTGTTCGCAGCCTGATTGAAATGCAGACTGCCGACTATCCAGATTATGAAGTCGAAAAGGAACAGCAGAAGCTAAATGCGCTTTACGATACTTTTTCCAATAAGTACGGACTGATCAATTTCCGTGCGAATGTGTCCGCCTTTTCGCAGGACAGTTCCTTTGCCCTGCTTTCCGCACTGGAGGTGCTGGACGAAAATGGAGAACTGGAGCGCAAGGCGGATATGTTCACGAAGCGGACGATCAAGCCACACACACCCGTTACCTCGGTGGATACCGTCAGCGAAGCGCTTGCCGTATCTATGGGCGAAAAAGCCTGTGTGGATATGGAATATATGTGTTCCCTTACGGGCAAGACCGAGCAGGAAATCTATGAGGAATTGAAGGGCGTTATCTTCCTGAATCCGATGTACGGCTACGGCGGCAGTGATGAGCAAAAGTACCTGATGGCGGACGAATACCTCTCCGGCAATGTGCGGGAAAAGCTCGCTTGGGCGAAAAAATCCGCCGAAGTCTACCCCGAAGATTACAACATCAATGTGGAAGCGCTGGAAAAGGTACAACCGAAAGACCTGACTGCCAGTGAGATTTTCGTGCAGCTCGGCACGACTTGGCTGCCGGAAGAAATCGCACAGCAGTTTATGTACGAGTTTTTGGATACGCCCGTTTATGCGAGATGGAATATCAAAGTCCATTACTCAAAGCTGACGGGCGAATGGAATGTGGAGGGAAAATCCTATGACCGCAGCAATCTGAAAGCCTATAATACCTACGGCACAAAGCGAGTCAACGCCTACAAGATCATCGAAGATACGCTCAATATGAAAGATGTGCGTGTTTTCGATTATATCGAAGATGATGAGGGAAAAAAGAAAGCTGTCCTCAATAAAAAGGAAACCGCTATTGCCCAGTCGAAGCAGGAGCTTATCAAGCAAGGATTTCAGGATTGGGTGTGGCGTGATCCCGCAAGACGGGAAAAGCTGGTACGGCTGTATAACGACAAATTTAACAGTATCCGCCCCCGTGAGTATGATGGGAGCCATATCATTTTTAGTGGTATGAATCCGGAAATCGAGCTGCGGGAACATCAGAAAAATGCGGTCGCTCATATCCTTTACGGCGGGAATACCTTATTGGCACACGCTGTGGGTGCGGGCAAGACCTTTGAAATGACTGCCGCCGCTATGGAGTCCAAGCGGCTCGGACTTTGCAATAAATCCCTCTTTGTCGTGCCGAATCATTTGACGGAGCAGTGGGCGGCGGAGTTCTTGCAGCTCTATCCTGCGGCAAATATCTTAGTCGCTACAAAGAAAGACTTTGAGATGAAAAACCGAAAACGCTTCTGCGGCAGGATTGCCACAGGCGATTATGACGCTGTGATTATCGGTCACTCGCAGTTTGAAAAAATCCCGATAAGCATTGAAAGACAGAGGGCTGTTTTAGAACAGCAACTTAGTGATATTATCGAAGGAATTGCGGATATAAAGAGAAACCGTGGCGACCGTTTTTCTGTCAAACAGCTTGAAAAGACAAAGCGCTCCCTGCAAACGAAGCTGGAAAAATTAAACGATCAATCAAGAAAGGATGATGTCGTAACCTTTGAAGAACTCGGTATAGACCGTCTCTTTATTGACGAGTCGCACTACTACAAGAATCTCTATCTCTACACAAAAATGCGGAATGTAGGTGGTATCGCCCAGACGGAAGCGCAGAAATCTTCCGACCTTTTTATGAAGTGCCGCTACCTTGATGAGATTACTGGAGGGCGTGGCGTTGTATTTGCGACGGGTACGCCGATCTCAAACAGTATGGTTGAGCTGTATACGATTCAACGGTATTTGCAGTACCGAACGCTGCAAGAACACGATTTACAGCACTTTGACGCTTGGGCGTCGATGTTCGGCGAGACGGTTACGGCGGTCGAGCTTACACCCGAGGGCTATACTTTAATAGGACGATAAAATTAACTGTCCTAAATTGAAAATACATACGAAAGGAGGTTAAGAGAATGTCAAGGACTTCAAAGATTACAGCACTTTATGAGAGATTATCAAGAGATGATGACCTGAATGGCGAGAGTAATTCCATTACCAATCAGAAAAAGTATCTTGAAGATTATGCCCGTAGAAATGGCTTTGAGAATATCCGCCATTTTACTGACGATGGTTTTT
>UMEZ01031172.1_pt1 | contig 20602 bp, 19 predicted proteins | sample 1964841 | NCBI WGS metagenome assembly UMEZ01 (sample SAMEA4836029, study PRJEB28245) | human gut metagenome | biome: gut microbiome; material: fecal sample | place: Denmark | collected 2008 | reverse complement strand
GGGGTTGATATGGATGGTATGGGTGATGGTAATATTGAATACAGATTCATTCAGGCCGTATTATGTGAGAGTATTGATGAATTGAATACTAAGGTAGGGAATGAAGAACCTGACATTTGTAGAAAAATTGAAAGTTGTATGTTTGAGTTGAGGGAGGCACATATAAATGGGATTTGAAAAAGGTGAGATAAAAATTAGAAAGCATAATGAAATTTACCCATCGATTTCAAATAATAGATTAGAAAATGTACGGAGTATGGTTGAGAGGAATGAGGTATTGTTTTCTTCCTCGAATGCTATGAATGAAGAATTATCATCTCGAAAAATTGTTAGTGAAGCTTGGCATGAATCAATAAATGAATACTTCGGAAATCATGGGATACGTTATATTGAAAAATATATAACTGAAAATTATCAATTACTTATTTCTGATATAAAAGAAAATCTGCCACGTTTTAATCTTTTTGACATTTCAGAAATTTGTAAAAACCTACATATAAAAGATATGGTTCAGACGGTGACATATTTTTGTATGTGGAAGCTTAATATTGCAATGACTGAATTAGGGTATTTAGGGGAAATTGTAGATACGGAAACTTTATCTACAGGGAAATTTGGTAGTATAAATATAGCAAAAGAAATATCAAGTTTCTATAAAAATGTTATTACTCCTGATTACATAAAAAAATATTATGAAGGGGCTGACCTTCCAGAAATCGAAGTATTAATATCTGAAATTTCGCAAATAACAGAAGAGGCTGTAATCAGTGTATGTTATTTAGGCAGTAAATTAATTTTGGGTATAGGAGAAGTGGTTGAGGACGCAGTAGATTATGCAGTTGCAGGAATTTCATGTTTAGCGGGGAAAAAACAAATTGCAGAAAGTGTATATAGTAGAAGTTTTACAAGAGAATTAGCTAAAGAGATAGAAAATAACTTTAATGGAAATGTACACATAAAAGATGCTGGTAGATTGGCGGAACAATGTGGAACGATGGGAGCATATGTAGCGTTGTCAATATTTGCAACAGGTGGGTGCGCGTTGGGCGCAGTTCCTGTAACGGTCGTTGTTGGCGCAAATGTAGTATTGGGGCTTGCTAAAGCAAGTGATGTAACTAGGAAGATTGCTGAAATTACAGGTGAAGTAGATTCTAAAGAATTATTGTGCGGTTTAGGCGCTGGCATATTAAAAGTGGTGTGTTCTCAAACTACATCATGGATCAATGGCAAAATTGATACAGCTTGTTCCAAGGCTATTAGGGAAATACAACAATCTGGAGGGAAAAATGCAGGAGCAAAAATTATTCTAAAAGAGCTAGAGCAAGAAGCGATACGAGGGGCTGTAGAAAGTGGAATCTTTTCTCTTCAAGATGTCTATGAAGATATATTATTGAAGGCTGTTGATGCAGAAGACAATAATATATCGTGGAAAAAAATTCTGAGGGACGTTGGACTTGATGTAATCGAAAGCGCAGCTTGGGAAATCATATTTTGCTTGGGTAGCAAGGTGTTTAAATATGTAACTGATATGAAAGATTATGGAGGAAATCTTTCGTGGAAAGAACGAATACAAATAAAGTTAGAAACAGGATGGGATAATAGCATAATAAAATGTATAGAAAACATGGAACAATATGATATATATATAAATGCAGGACTTCATCAAGAAGAGATTTGTGGAAGATTGTCATTGTGTAAAGAAATTGATATGGATTATGTAAGTAAAAAACGATTGATGATAAGAATCCAAGAGGAATGACAAATAGGGAATTGATGGAAAATGGAAGAGTACCATATGATTCAAAATCAGGTGAAAGAATAGAATTGCATCATATGGGACAAGAATATGATAGTCCTTTTGCGGAATTGTTGGAGAACAGCGAACATGGTGATGGAAAGCACAAAATACTGCATGATAAGGATACGGAAAGTTGGAGAAGGAATCTGCGATTGAAGAATGCCTATAATAATATTGATAGACCAAAACATTGGCAAGAAAGGATAAAAACAGTATGACAATTGAGGATATAAAAAATAAAGTCGGAATTAGTGGAACAACAAGATTGATAGGCGAAAGAGAACTTAAAGATTGTGAGAAGGAAATAGGCCTTGATTTTGGAATTCAATTAAAAGATTATATATTAAAATATGGTTATTTGACGTATAAATTTGTAGAATTGTACGGGATTAATTCAAATCAAGGCCTAGATTCGGATATGATAACTCAAACTAAATATCTGCACAAATATTATCCGATTACTAAAGAATTGATAGCAATAGAAAACCAGGGTGAAGGTGATTATTATTTGGTTGATAGTAAAGACAAAATGTTTGAGTATGATACACATTTAGATGAACTTTTACCGATGGATATGACATTGAATGAATATATAATTACGAGATTTGAAAGTTTAGGATGATAATATTTTGTGTTAAAAAATGGTAGGAAATAAAAGAGATGTCGAAGGAGTTATTATATTTTCAAATTATACCAGAGAGAAACTCGGATCACTAAGGAGCCCCCATGGACAGAAAAAACGAAGCCCTAAACTACCTGAAACAATACCCCAAGATGACAAAATGGATGAATACCTGCAGTTGCTGTGGCACAATGGGCTATAACCCTGATATGCCAGAAAAGATTACTTCGAGAGATGGCAATGGAGAATATAACACTGTATTTTCAAGAAACATAAAGAAGTATTTTTCTCCACTTAGAGTAAATGACATGGGGATGTGTGACACTTGTCAGAAATATTGGAGAGATAAATAAGTATTTGGAAAAGGAGGACCGATGATGGAATTTATATGTTACCCAAAGTGTTCAACCTGCCAGAAGGCAAAGAAATGGCTGGACGAGAATAAGATCGAATACACGGAGCGCCACATTGTGGATGATAATCCTACATATGAGGAGATTAAGAAATGGTATGAGAGGAGTGGACTTCCGCTCAAGAGATTCTTCAATACGAGCGGCATGCTGTATAAGGAGATGAAACTGAAGGACAAGCTTCCGGACATGAGCGAGGATGAGCAGTTGCAGCTTCTTGCGACAAATGGCATGTTGGTGAAGAGACCACTTGCCGTTGCTGAAGGTTTCGTGCTGACTGGATTTAAAGAAAAAGAGTGGACAGAGAAGATGCTGTAGTAGGAACGTCCCCGTGGAGAAAAAATGAAAAAAATTGATGTAAACAACAGTTGGGAAATGCATCGCGTAGGCGATGGCGAATGGATTATGGCGACAGTGCCGGGATCGGTGTATGGGGATCTGCTGCAGGCGGGGAAGATGGAAGATCCGTTCTGGAAGGACAATGAGATAGAAGCACTGAAGCTGATGGATTACGATTATGAGTACCGCACCAGCTTTTCGTGTGATGATGAGCTGCTGGGATCGGATGAGGTTATCCTTCGGTTTGAAGGGCTGGACACCATTGCGGATATCACGCTAAATGGTGTGAAGCTTGGACACGCCGACAATATGCACAGGACATGGGAGTATTCGGTAAAGGATACTCTGAAGCAGACGGATAATATATTAAGTGTATATTTTTATTCGCCGACAAAGTTCATCGCAGATGCATTTGCGAAGGCTCCAACACGGGGAATCGAGGATGCCATGAACGGATTTGTACATATCAGAAAAGCTCACTGCATGTTTGGCTGGGACTGGGGCGCACATCTTCCAGATGCAGGAATATGGCGGCCGGTCAGCCTGCTTGGAATTGATACCGCACGGATAGATTCTGTTGAAATCCTGCAGCATCATGGTCAGGATTCAGTGGAACTTGATATAAATCCGGAGATAGAATTTGCCCGGAAGCATATCGGTTCTGGATCAGAGACGGGACAGCTGAGTGTGAGGGTGCGAGTAATTGATCCGTTCGGGAACGAAATTATAAACAAGATACTGAATGAAGATAACATGAAGAATATACGCATAGACAACCCACAGCTCTGGTGGCCGCGTGGGTATGGCGAGCAGAATCTTTACACTGTTTCAGTCGACCTTGTGAAAGATGGTGGTACGGTGGTTGACAACTGGACGAGAAAAATCGGCCTGCGGACAATAACCATGGACCGCACAAAGGACAAATGGGGTGAGAGCTTTGCCACCTGCGTAAACGACGTAAATATATTTGCCATGGGTGCCGATTACATTCCGGAGGATCATCTTCTTGGACGTGTGACACCTGAGACTACAAGGACTCTGCTTGAGAAGGCGGTATTTGCGAACTTCAATTCTATAAGAGTGTGGGGCGGTGGATATTATCCTGACGATTGGTTCTATGATATGTGTGATGAGATGGGACTTGTGGTGTGGCAGGATTTCATGTTTGCGTGTGCTGTCTACGATCTCACACCAGAATTTGAGGCAAATATCACCGCGGAATTTATTGACAACTTAAAGAGGATCCGCCATCATGCGTCACTCGGGCTTATGTGTGGCAATAATGAGATGGAGCAGTTTGTTAAGGAGAGAAAATGGGTGAGCAGGGACAGCGAGGTGCGGGACTATATTATTATGTACGAGCGAATTCTCCCTAAGATCATGAAGCAGTATGCTCCACAGGTATTCTACTGGCCAGCGAGCCCGTCCTCAGGTGGTTCATTTGATGATCCGAGAGACGAGAACCGCGGAGATGTGCATTATTGGGCTGTGTGGCATGGTGATAAGCCATTTTCTGAGTACAGAAAGTTTTGCTTCAGATATCTTTCCGAATTCGGTTTCCAGTCATTTCCTTCAAAGAAGACTGTTGAGACATTTACGGATGATGAGCGTGATATGAATATCTTTTCATACATTATGGAGCGGCATCAGAGAAATGGCTCGGCAAATGGAAAGATAATGAATTATATGCAACAGACATATAGATATCCATCTGATTTCGAGACGGTTATCTACGCATCGCAGCTTCTGCAGGCGGATGCTATCAGGTATGGCGTCGAGCATTTTCGAAGAAACAGAAATGATGACAGGTGCATGGGAGCAGTGTACTGGCAGTTCAACGACTGCTGGCCGGTTGCATCCTGGTCCAGTGTGGATTACTGCCAGCGCTTAAAGGCGCTGCACTACTATGCAAGACGTTTCTTTGCTCCAATCATGATCTCCTGTGAAGAGGAGGGCATGCTTGGAAGCGGACAGGAGCTGGTGAGACTTCCATTTGAATTCCCGAAGTCCATACGCCTCTGCGTGGCAAATGAAACCATGAATATGGAGAAGCTCCTTGTGTCCTGGCAGTTGAGGGACGCGTCAGCTCGTGTTCTTGAATCCCACGAGGAGGAGATCACTGCGCCAGCGCTGACGAGCGTATGGCTTGACAAGGTTGAACTTCCTGGTATCGACATTTACCACCAGTATGTGAGCTATCAGGCAAGCATGAAAGGACAGGTAATATCAGAGGGGACTGTCATATTCTCATATCCGAAGTATTTCTGCTACGAGGAGCCTCATTTGCAGGCGACAGTGGATGGCGACTATATCACAGTCAGTGCGGATGCTTATGCGAAGAGTGTGGAGATCCTGAACCAGAATGAGGATCTGATCCTGTCGGATAATTATTTTGACCTGAATGCAGATTCAAAGACTGTAAAGGTTATAAGTGGAAGTGTGGATAAGCTGAGGCTTAGAAGTGTATATGATATAAGTTGATCTTGATAAGAGAGATTTATAAATGGTAAATGCCAGCGCATTATATATGTGCTGGCATTCACAAGAAAGGAGAAGCCATATGAGTTTTGCATTGTTTCTGGACATAGATGGTGTATTGAATACCCGGACGACAGTTGTGGGAGCGCCGAGTGGAAGAACCGGGATAGACGAGTCCAGAGTGAGGCTGCTGAAAAAGGCGTTAAAACAGTTTGGCGATGCAGCAATCGTTCTGACTTCTGATTGGAAGCTTATGAGAGAAGACGGGGATGACTTCTCATATCTTGTATCTATGCTGGGCAAATTTGGACTAAGCCTGTCTGGAAAGACAACCGATGTCTGGGTTGGCAGAGGTGAGGGTATCCAGAGCTATCTGGCGGAGCATCCTGAGATAGATGAATACGTGATACTGGATGACAATACATTTGATTTCTCCAATTATCCTAAGCTTTGGGAACGGCTGTTGCTTACCAATGGCATAGAGAATGTCGAATATGCATCAAAGACACCGGCGATTGAAGCAATGCTTTTTCTGGAGGCTATTTCTTAGTCCTTTCCCATATCATCCTGACTACATAAGGAATCAGAATAACAGGAATTGCCAGATAGGCTAGGAAACTGTAAGCCTTCTGGATGAGTGTCAGCAGGCCGAACTGCGCAATTCCAAAGTCGGCAAGGCAGCAGATCAGTGCAGCTATGATCTCTTTGCGGGTTATTCGGGCTGAGCCTGCAGCAGGACTGATGGCAGGTTTAGCAGGTTTTTTATTGCAAATTCTTGCGACCATTGCGGCTACCATATTCACCGCAGTGGACACGGCACCTAGTATTATAAGAACGGAGATGAGCGGTGTCAGGAATCGACTGCCCACGCCGCTTTGAACCATGAACAGAGTAGGCACACTCTGTTTTGCCATGTCAGGATTTGATGCCACAGTCATTATTCCAAGAACGACAACGGTCATCATGATTATATTTATCACGCATCCTATTCCCATGCTTTTTACCGCGTCCTTCGGTTTGTCAAATGATCTGGCATGCTGCACGAATACAGCTACATTTGCAAGCTGGAAAGTCCCGTACAGGAATGCGGAGTAAAGTGCCTTGCCAAGAGGAAATGCGTCGGAGTTCATGGTCGATGCGGTCTGGCTGATCTCATGTGAGCTCGCGATGATATTCGGAATGTACACGATGAGCAGTCCGACGATGATGCATATGGATAAAACGGATGCAACTCTGCGCACCAGGTCAGTTCCGAATATGGCAACTATGAATATAAATACGCCTATGACGAGTGTACAGACAAGATATGGCAGACCTGTCAGAGTGCTCAAGGTCGCGCCGCCTGTAGCAAATGCCACTGCAGGCGCGACACACATGACACAGATGTACAGCACTTCGAAGAGATTTGAGAATACAGGGGCAAATCTGCCATAGAGGGCATTGTTGTATGAACGGTAGTCATAGACTTCGTGTTTTCTTGCAAAATACAGGCAGTATGCGAAGAATACCGCATTGTAGATCATGGCGATGGCTGGCGTGATGAGACACCAGACTCCATAGCGTACATAGTAGCTGTATATCTGGGCGCCTGATGCGAAGCCGCCGCCAAAGTGGGTGGTGAACCACACAAAGGCAACTCCTAATATTATGGAATATTTACTTTTCGACTGCGTTGATTTCTCCATTATGTGATTCTCCTGTCATTGAATATCAGCTTATTCTTTGTTCCTCATATCAAGTTCGTTCATAGCCTTGACCAGCATATCTCTTGTCACCTTGTATGGATAATGTGCCACATCGGACATATCCGGTATGCGATTCATGGTTTCTTCCCACTCTTCTTCCGTGATCTCTATGTCATTCAGGCATACCGGGAGATGTATGGCTTTGTTGAGCTCGTATACTTTCTCGAATTCATCCATTTGTCCATCAACAATAAGTGCGATCAGGACGCCAAATCCTACAACTTCACCGTGAAGATGATTTTTCTCTATGACAGGGTAATTGGTCAGCGCATAGAATATGGCGTGGGCCAGACCGCTGTTGTAGTCCGGGGTGCAGTCCTTTGTGAGGAAGATAGAGGCAATGCCGGTGGTCACCACTATGGAGAGGATGACCTGTTCAACGTCATACGTGCACAGCCCTTTCTGATGATCGGCAAATGCTTTGGGCCCGTAGGACAGCAGTGGATCCCGGCACATACGGCTTACGGCAACTCCAATCGATGTGAAATGTTCCAGGCGTTCATCCCTGGAGGATATGGTCGATTCGTAGTATTTCGCATAGGTGTCACCTATGCCGGCCCACATATAGCAGCTTGGCGCCTTGGCGATTATCTCGGTGTCTATGAACGCATGCATGGCCGGTCTTATAAAGAAGTGCGGCTTCAAAAATGTGCCATCCGGATTGTACATGATGGATACCGATGTACAGGCAGAGCAGTTGGATGCGATGGTTGGAAATGTAAATACGGGTTTGTCGTCAGTTATGCACAGGCATTTGACTGTGTCCAGTGCCTTGCCGCCACCGACTCCAAATACCATGTCGGCCTGCTGATAGACAGGGAGTGCGCGAAGACGCTCCACATTGTCGTAGGTACAGTCTGCTCCGAACAGTTCCTTTCCAATTATAGTAAGTTTTGTCTTGGCGACAGCCGCAGCTATCTTTTGGTAGGCGGCAGCTAGAGCTTTTTCCCCGCCGATTACCAGCACGGTGCGACCGTAAGATTCACATACAGGTCCGATCTTGCTGTAGATATTGCAGCAAGGGTGAATATATGATACAATGTCCGAAAAGTCGGAAGAAGCAGGGGGACATATTTTGAAGGTATATGAGAAGATATTTGCAAGGCTTGACGAACTGAGTATGAGCCAGTCAGAGCTTTCGAGGCGAACGGGGATTTCAACCAGCACGATAAATGACTGGAAAAAGAAGAAGATCAATCCACAGGCGGACAAGCTGGTTGTTATCTGTAAGGCACTTGACATGTCATTGGCAGAGCTTCTTGGAGAAGACGGGGCTGAGAACAGCAGCGTCGATTATAGTGCTGATGAGAAATATCTCATTGAGTGTTATCGCAGATCGGATAATTATGTGAGAAAGCATATGCTCAGATATATGGAGCTTATTGACAAGACAGAGAGAAAAGCGACCGGGACACCACAGAGAAATGTTGCCGTTATACAGGATGTGGATGGGAATAATATTGTGTTTATCAATGATATTATTTTTATGGGTAAGCAATCAATAAAGTGGAACGATGTGGAAGCATATTTAAAAAGATTTGTTGGAGAATTTTATTTGATTTCAGATACGGAAGATGAGATTTATATAGGGGCTGATTTGCCGGATGAGTATGCACATTCAGAATATACCAGAGTATTGAAAGGTGCAAATGCTAAGGCAAAAGCGAATGCCGCCCAGGGAATACCAGAGCTTATTGAAATTGCAACAGAAAAACGGCATACAGAAAATTCGAAGAAAAAGCACGAAAAAGATGCAAAATATGGTTGGTATAGGTATGAATCCCGCTTTGCTTTGCCTGTGTACAGTGAGCGTAGAGAAGTAATAAGATATAATGTTTATCATGTGGCAATGATTATAAGGCATAGCGAGGATGGAAAAAAATATTTATACGATATTATGAATATAAAAAAAGAAACGGGTAGCCTTTTCCAGTCAGATGACATTACTCAGTAGAAAACCCATTTCTTAATGGAATAAGAATAAAACATGCTACAGGAAAAGTCAACAGTTATATTGCGGAAAGGACATAGATTGGATTTACAGGAGACATTAAAACACTATTTTGGATATGACAGTCTGAGATCAGGACAGCAGGAGCTTATAGATGGAATACTTGCAGGAAGGGATGTGCTTGGAATTATGCCAACCGGAGCCGGTAAGTCGCTTTGTTATCAGTTGCCGGCTTTGTTGATGGGAGCTGCCGGTAGGGGAGTGACAATAGTTATCTCACCGCTCATATCACTCATGGTGGATCAGGTTAAGGCACTGAACCAGGCGGGAGTTCACGCTGCGTATATCAATAGTACATTGACAGAAGGACAGATCAGAAAAGCTTTGGAATATGCCGGACAGGGCAGATATACACTCATGTATGTTACCCCGGAGAGACTTGGCACTGCGCAGTTTCTGGATTTTGCCGGCAAGGCAAGTCTTGCAATGGTGACAGTTGATGAGGCTCATTGCATATCCCAGTGGGGACAGGATTTCAGACCAAGCTATCTGGAAATAGCGGATTTTATAGATAAGCTGCCAGTGCGCCCTGTTGTGAGTGCGTTTACCGCTACAGCAACAGATATAGTAAGGCGGGATATCGTCCAGAATCTTAGACTTGAATCTCCTGTCACGATTGTCACAGGATTTGACAGACCGAATCTGTTCTTCAAGGTTGTGAACAGGAAAGGCGGACGTGAGACGGACAACAGTGTATTGAACTATGTCAAGAGACATGAGGGAGAGAGCGGGATCATATATTGTGCTACCAAGAAGAATGTGGAGAAGGTACACGAATTGTTGGTGGCACATGGAATATCTGCAGGTCGGTATCATGCCGGATTATCGATGGAGGAGCGCAAGAGGAGTCAGGAGGATTTTACATATGACAGGCTCAGTGTGATGGTGGCGACAAATGCATTTGGCATGGGTATTGATAAGTCAAATGTGAGGTATGTGCTTCATTATAATATGCCGCAGAGCCTTGAGTATTACTATCAGGAGGCTGGAAGAGCCGGACGTGATGGTGAGGAAGCGGAGTGCGTACTGTTCTTCTCAAAGCAGGATATCATGATAAACAAGCGTTTGCTGGAACATAAGGTTAGTTCTGCAAATGCAGGCATAGACGATGATGAACTGCGGGCAAATGACCAGCGGAAGCTGAATCAAATGATACGTTATTGTGAAACGGATCAGTGCCTGAGACAGTATATACTGAGGTATTTTGGAGATGAAAGCCCTTGCACATGTGACAAATGCAGTAATTGTGTTGTGACGGAGGAAGAGACAGAGCAGTCATACATAACTGACAAACGTGCTGTGAAAAAGATGGCGGTGATGGCTGATCTGACAGATGAGGGAATGGAACTGTTTGAACTTCTCCGGGCTGGACGCCTGGAGCTTGCAAGGAAGCAGAATGTGCCGCCATTTATCATTTGTTCGGATAAGACTCTCAAGGATATGTGCATTAAGTTGCCGAGAAACAGTGAGGATATGAAGAACGTATATGGTATGGGAGTGCAGAAGACGGAGAGTTATGGAGAGACATTTGCAGAGATTATAGACGAATTCTGCCTTGCACATACGGAATATGTGGAGAGCATGAAAGCGGAAGCTTTGGATTCTGACAATCTTGGTGACTTAGGGACACAAGGTGTGGAATCGGAAAAGCAGCGCAGAAAAGAGAAAACAGTCAGGAAGAAAGAGTTCTATATTGATCCGAACATGCTTGATGATGTGGAGATCGTCGATGAATGTATTGTTTCTGAGCTGGCGAATCGTATAAATGAACTGAATCAGAAACAGGGAATCACAGGCATGAAAAAGCTGACAGCGGCATTTATCAATGGTCTGCTACAGCAAAATGGCTACATTGAAGAACTGGACATGGATGATGGCAGCAAGACGAAGCGGGTTACCTCAAAAGGGGCGGAGATTGGAATCCGTGAGGAAGAGCGGAAAGCGAAGTTTGGCAGAAGATACTATGCAATCACACATAGCAGGGAGAGCCAGAAGGTGATAATAACTCTGCTTAAGGAGTATTTTTCACAGGATACGGTGAGGGAATAGTGGAGTGAGAAAAATATTATTCATCTTAAAGGGATCGAAATCGATACGTTTAAAAAGAAAGTGATAGATTACTTTATGATTAACAATAGATTGACAATAATGAGGTATGAAGATAATGGTATTTGAAACTATATACAGTTTGTATGAAAAAGAAGTAGTAAACGAGATTAAGAAATTAAAAACGGATGAAGAAATAAAATTTATTGAAAGAAAAGGAATTATACGAGATATTGTGTTGAAAAGGTTGGCAAAAGCATTAAGTGTGGCTGTATACAGAAATGGAAAGATAGAGGATGTACATGCGGGGGAATGCGAAGGGGAAGACTATTTTAGAGGTATACCGGATAGTTGTATGAAAGCAATTAATATTGATGTTTGTAATAAAATATATACGATGTTAAAACTATTGCTTAGTACAGATGAGGATGATTTTAAGATAGCTAATGCAGTTCTAAGATTCTCAGAGATGTGTGCGTCAGATTGGAATGAACCAGAACTGGATGATAGTATATACAATAAAGAACTGCTTGATTTGTTGTAATCATTTTTAGAAAGAGGATCAGACATATGAAGATAATAAATGCAACACCAAAAGACAAAGAAGAACTGCTCTCACTCTATCACGCCATGATAGGCGGACCATGTGAGTGGAGCGAGAATTATCCTGACGAGAATACCATAGCATTTGACCTGAAGAACGAGGATCTGTTTGTTATGAAGAATGACAAAGAAGAGATTGTAGCTACAATATCCATAGATCACGACGATGCTGTTGAGGCACTTACGTGCTGGAGAGCAGATCTGGCTCCATCGGGAGAACTTTCAAGGCTGTGCGTCAGGAAGGATATGCAGGGACAGGGAATTGCGAAGACTATGATGAACTATGCCTGTGATGTCCTGAAAAGCAGAGGCATGAAGGGCGTTCATATACTTGTCAGAGAAGGACATGTGGTGGCGCTTTCGACATACGCCAAGATTGGTTTTGAAACGGTTGGAGAGTGTGATCTTTTTGATAAGCATTTCGTATGTATGGAACGGGGATTCTAAAGAGGTAGATATTGCAAGTTATAGGATGCAGCTGCAGCTATATTGTAATATAATGGGGGTGTATTGTTTGATGAGTTATAGAGATGAGACATTTCTATTATATAAGAATGACGAGTGGAGGTGCACAGAATGATAATTACAATAGGCAGAGAGTGTGGATGTGACGGCGATGAGGTGGCGGCAAGACTTGCCTCAAAATATGGTATAGCCTGTTACACAAAGAAAGAGATAATAAGGCTGGCAAAGGAGAAGGGTGTGTATGACAAATATCCGTTTTTCTTTGGAGAGAAGGCTATAGATTCTATGATGCAGTCGGTGTCAGATGACTTTGTCGTGAAGAGAAGAAAGACCCCGGAGGAGGTACTTGAGAGATTGCTTGACGGACAGGATGGCGTTGTAGTGGGAAGAGCCTCGGACTTTGCATTCAAGAACAGGAACGATGCAGTGAGAATATTCCTGTGCGGAGATAAAGACAGCAGAATAAAGAGGATAATGGACAAGCATGGCATATCAGAATCAAAGGCAAAGAGTATTGTGGAGGAGACTGATGCCAAGCGAAGAAGCTATCATGACTATTACTCAGGAGAGAACTGGGGATATTCAGGACATTATGACCTGTGCCTTGATGAGGCGAAGCTCGGCGTGGACGGCGTAGTGGAGATGGTCACGGCGTATATGAAGGTAATTGGCAAGTAGAACAGAGACAGATGGAAGAACGATGAAAGACTGATGAAAGGCAGACAGAAGCCGGATAGTGTGAGTTAGTCAGATAGGTTTTCGACATTATGATTTGAAAGGTATAGATATGGGAGAAAAAGCAACTGGAAAATACAGCCTTCTGGTACCGGATGGTGAGTATTCATTTAGGGCACTGAGCCCTGTGGTCATGCATGACCTTGGGCTTGATATGATATGCAGACAACTGTCGGCAAATGAGTCTGAACAGAATTATATAATGGGAGTTATGTCACGGATATATGCAGATCCATCTGTTACAAAGTACAGAGGTGGTGTGTTTGACGACATAATTGGAAATAAAAAACTCAGAGACGACATGATGGAGATTCTTGGGAAGATAAGCTTTCTCAAGGATTACGGCAGCTTTAAACGCGATTATGATGAGAATTCAGGTATATGGGATCTTATGCACAGACTTGATGAGATAGGCGATTACATAGAATGCGTAGATTCGTTATATTCCTGCCTGAAGGATAAAAACTTGCATTCCGAGGGATTTACAGGTCTTAAGGAGTATGTTCAGAATATATATGAAGACAACGGTTTCAGTGAGCTGAAGAAGGACATATCAGAGCTGAAAAAGGTGAGTGGTGAGGTTCGAAGTATAACTATAGGAATTAATCTGAACAGCAGATATGAGGCTGATGGCGTTGGCTTGATATCTGTAAATAGTAAGCAATTTACGAGGGGCGGTGTGCTGAGCAATTTCTACGGTCATTTGATGTCCAGAGATAAGATAAGTGACAACCTCGACGCTAAGAGTGACTTCAGATTTCAGCCGTTAGATGCGGTAAATGAAGCATTATCCAAATTTCAGCAGGAACTTCAGGGAAGAGTGGTAACTGGAGGTGCAAATAACTTGGCGGCAGGAATGGTTGGTATTCCTGATTCTGACAAATCCAAAGATATTACGCGGTATACAGACAGGGTAGTCACCAAGCTCATAACAAGAATTGTCAAGAGGATGAGGGAGACGTTAAATAAGTATGTGTCGATTACTATAACTGATATGACGGATCTCATACCTGAGCTCACTTACTATATAAGATGGGCTGAGTACATAGAAAAACTGCAGAAACGCGGCGCAGCATTTTCCAAGGCAAAGGTTGTGAACTCTGCATATCAGCCGAACGCAGATATTTCCGAGGAGGACGATTCAAAGAGCAGATATTATATGAAGGCTCGTGGCATATACAATATCAAGCTTGCGGCATTTGACACGGAGGAGTCGGAGCACATAGTGACCAATGATCTGGACTTTGACAGCGAGCACAGAGTGTATATTCTGACAGGAGCAAATAGGGGTGGAAAGACGACCATAACCCAGACGATAGGTCAGCTTTTTGTACTGGCTCAGGGTGGTATATATATCCCAGGTGATGAATTTGAATTTGCTCCAGTGGACTGCGTATTTACACATTTCCCTGCTGACGAAGACAAGACCCTGGATCTTGGAAGACTTGGTGAGGAGTGCAAGAGATTCAGGGAGATATTTGACGGTGCGAATGATCGCAGTCTCATACTTCTCAATGAGACATTTTCAACCACATCATTTGAGGAGGGCTATTATATAGCCAGGGATTCCGTGAGAGCTATTCTGACAAAGGGAGCGAGAACGATATACAACACCCATATGCATAAGCTGGGCTTTGATGTGGATGAGATGAATGAAGGGTGTACAGAGGGCAAGGTATATTCGCTGATCGTACACAACGAGGGCTCACAAAGATCATACAAGATAGAGATAGCGCCACCTGCTGGTAAATCATATGCCAGTGACATAGCGGAGAAATATGGTGTTACATATGACATGCTGGTGAATAAAGAAAAATAGTTGGCTGTATGCACTGCTTGCGTATGATATTACAGACGATATGTGGGCAGTTTAGAGTCATATAATATGAATTGTCTACAGTGAAGATATTGGAGGGTATAGGATGACAGAAAAGCATACAGACAAGAGAACAGTACTTATAGTGGATGATGACGCTGATCTGTCTATGCTGATACAGGATATGCTGGAGGACAACGGCTATGCTTTTCTGTACGCAGCCAGCATAGACGATGCATATGAAGTGCTGACAGATAACAAATGTGATCTCATACTTCTGGATATCAATCTTCCCGATGGTACAGGTTTCTCATTCTGTAAAGAACTCAGGCATACTTCGCAGGTGCCAATCATATTTGCAAGTGCAAGGACGAGTGAGGATGACAAGGTGAATGGCCTTGATATGGGTGGAGATGACTATATCGCAAAGCCGTATTCACTGAAAGAGCTTATGTCTCGTATCCGTTCGATACTCAGGAGAACTTATGGTGTTGATGACAATAAGTCTGAGATGTTGACCCTGAACACAGACGGGAACGAGATAGAGATCAACAGGCACGCACGGACTGTGAGCAGAAACAAAAGTAATGTGGATATGAAGCCGAAGGAATTTGACCTGCTTGTATACATGGCGGAGAACAGAGGCAGGGTATTGACCAAGGAACAGATCATGAGTGCCGTGTGGGGGGTGTACAGCGATGTGGAGCCATCCACGGTTGCGGTGCATGTAAGGTGGCTCAGGGAAAAGCTTGAGACGGATCCTTCACATCCGCAGCTTATCCGTACGGTATGGGGAACGGGATATGTGCTGGGAGATAGTGAATAGACAAAGACAGTGAGAATAATATGAGCTTGTAAGGTGGATGTCCACTTGGCAGCTATAGGGAGTTTATATGAAGCGACATTCAGTAAGAAGCAATATAATAAAAATGCTGATCGTGTTCATGTGCGCTATAACCATAGTTTTTGGTTGGCTGTTCTACAGGGAGAAGCAGGACGAGACACGGCGGATAAAAGATGATGAATATGGGCAGTATATAGTGGAACTGAATGAAGTGAAACAACTGTATGATTCGGGATCCACAGATGCTGACGAAAAGCTTGACGCTGTAATGAATGAACTCAGGGAACAAAAGATAGATACCGGCAAGTCAGGACTTAGGAATATAGTGATCATGTATATCGTTGTCTTGTGTGTTGTGATTGTATTATTCCTGTACATATACGTGTGTGTTCTCAGGCCATTTGACGAGCTGGAGGATTATGCATCACATCTGGCAGCAGGGGATATGGACACCGAACTTAAGTACAGACGGGTAAATATGTTCGGAAGCTTCACGTGGGCATTTGACCATATGAGAACGGAGATAGTGCATGCAAGGCGTAGAGAGCAGGAAGCGATAGAGAACAACAAGACAGTTATAGCCACGCTGTCACATGATATAAAGACTCCGATCGCATCCATAAGAGGATATGCGGAGGCATTGGTCATGAATATGGATGCCACCCAGGAGCGCAGGGAGAGGTATGCGTCGGTCATCATGAAGAAATGTGATGAGGTTACGTCCATAACGAATGACATGTTTATTCATTCCTTGCATGATCTGGACAGACTGGTGGTAAAGAGTGATGAGGTTGAGATAAAACCTCTGATGGAACAGATCCTGTCAGATATAGGACTTGGTATGAATATCGTGGTGAATGGAGATATAACCGAGGCAGTGCTTGAGCATTCAGATTCGGGAAGAGTGGTTCAGGTGATAGAAAATATACTGTCAAATGCCTCTAAGTATGCCAGAGACACAGAGATAAGTATTGTTACGGAATGTATATCGCCCGAAAAACTTCCAAGGAATGTCCATGTGAGCGGCGCTGATATGGTATACAGGCTGTCCATAAAGGATCATGGAACAGGAATCCCGGATAAGGACATGCCGTTCATATATGAGAAGTTTTATCGAGGGGAAAACTCCGGTGATGAACCTGGAGCGGGCCTTGGACTATTTATTGTCCATTATCTCATGGACAGAATGGGCGGAGATGTGGAACTTGTAAATCATGCTGATGGCCTGGAGGCAGTGTTATATTTTGCAGCAAGAAAGGTTTGTTAAGGACTTGTTAATAAATAGGGTGATATGGTTGTAGCACGGTGGCGAGGTGAAGATCTGTAGAGGATGTCTGAATGCCCCCGTGCTACAACTATAAAAAGGAGAGAAAAATGGCAGATATAATTCTTCAGGCAAGAGACCTTTGCAAAAGCTTTTCCAGTGAGGGCGTGCAGAATCATGTGCTCAACAACATGGATCTGGATATCTATAAGGGAGATTTTACAGTCATCATGGGAGCGTCAGGCTCGGGAAAATCCACACTGCTTTACAGTCTGTCCGGGATGGACAGACCGACTTCGGGAAAGGTCATATATGATGGCGAGGATATAACAGAATACAATGAGAAGCGCATGGCAGAACTCAGAGTGTATGAGTTTGGATTTGTGTTTCAGCAGATACATCTTGTTAGTAACCTCAGCATTAGAGAGAACATACTTGTGCCGGGTTATATGAATAAGGATACGAGAACAAAAGAGACTGAAAACAGGGCTGATGAACTCATAAAAAAGATGAATATAGAAAGTGCTGCTGACCGACTTCCTGCACAGGTGTCCGGCGGAGAGGCACAGAGGGGCGCTATTGCCAGAGCGGTCATCAACAGTCCGGGTATCCTTTTCGCAGATGAGCCGACAGGCGCATTAAACCGCAGAAATACCCAGGATGTGCTGGACCTTCTCACCGAGCTTAACGTGGAGGGACAGAGCATACTCATGGTTACCCACGATGTGAGGGCTGCTATCAGGGCGAACAGGATCATCTACATAGAGGACGGAAGGATCATAGGTGAGCTGAAGCTGTCACAGTATATTGAAGAAGATCGCAAGAGCCGTGAGAGCCAGATAGATGCATGGCTTGGTTCCATGCAGTGGTAGGAGGTGCCGGGATGAGATATATCATGATGGTGCTTCGAGGAAATATGAGAAGAAACAAGGGCGTGCATATAAGTGTGTTCGTGCTCATGCTTATCATTTCTCTGGCATTCTGTTCAGTGCTTTCTTACTACACGAATTCCATAAGGCATGATTCGGAAGCTATGGAAGAGGTTGGTTATGGAGGTATGCTTGCCGCACTTTATGGGGAGAACAGGCTGGATGCCTATGGAACAAGTGCAGACAAGATAATAAAGAATATTGGCAAATGTGATGCGGTGCAGGAAGTGAAAGCAGCAGATGTTGTATATCTGCTGCTTAAGGACTGCAATGGAAAAGGCGGAAACAGCAGCTTCGTTTTGAATGATACAGACAGCGTGCTCACATATGATCAGTATGATGTGGATAACAAAATGACAGATCGTCGGCTTGAAAAAGGTGAGGTAAGTGTGCCATTCAGTTTCATAGGTATGTATGACTGCAAGATTGGTGATACAGTCGAGCTGGGCAATGATAACGGTTCTTATACCTTCAAAGTTGCGTCATTTTTCGAGGATCCATATATGGGATCTTCGGTCATGGGAATAAAGACGATATTGATCTCAGATGAGGATTTTGCGGATCTCAAGGCAAAGGCTGCGGAAGATCATAGAAGCGGACTGGAAGATGACAAGAGATCCTTTGAATTGTCAAAGCTTATCATAATAGATAAAAAGCCGGGCCTGGATCTCACGGAGATGGAGTTTGAGAGAGAACTGAATAATGTGAGTGATTTCGCGTCATATTGCTGGATAACTTTATCAAAGGAGCAGGCGGGAAGTTACATGCTTCTTATGACAAAGGTATTCTCCGCGGTGCTGCTTATATTTGTTGTGCTGCTTCTGGTGGCGGCTATGATAGTTCTAGGACACAACATCGGCAGCAGCATAGAGATGGATTTTGTTAACATAGGAATACTCAAAGCGGTCGGAATGACAAATGCATCGGTGAAGCTGGCGTTGCTTGCCGGGTATATGTGCACTGTGGCAGCTGGACTGTTTGCTGGAATACCACTGGCCATTCCGATACTAAAAATTATAAATAGTGCCACAAGATCTTCTTCAGGACTTGAAGTTCCGTCTGATATTAATGTAGGACTTGTGCTGTGTGTCATATTGGCGATACTGCTTCTGGTAGCAGCATTTATCATGTTGAAGACAAGGAGAATATCCGAGGCCACACCTATAAAGGCGATAAGAGGTGGACGGGACAGTGTGCATTTCTCAAGCGTTCTGAAGCTTCCGGTCTCAGGCAAGAAACTTGGTGTGAGTCTTGCATACAGACAGTTTATATCTGAGAAGAAACAGTATGCCGCAGCCATCATAGTGACTGCTATACTTGCCATGTTCATGATACTTATGAACGATATGATGCGCTGGTTTAATTCACAGAATATGCTGGTGGATATGTTTTCAGTCACGAAGTATGACCTGACTGCTTCGTTTGTCGATGAGGATACGCAGAAGGATATAGAGAATGTTATATCAGAACACACAGCGTATAGAAAATATCAAATGTCCAGCGAGTACCTTCTGTTCGATGATGTGCAGATGTATTGTTATATAGTGGAGGCCCCTGATATGATCAACACGATAAGAAAGGGAAGAACCTGCACATATGACAATGAAGTGCTGATAACCCAGTATGTGGCTGATGGATTTCACATGAACGTAGGTGACACAGTCACAGTCAAGCGCGGCGGCGTGGCAAGGAAGATGGTGATCTCCGGCATATACGATTCAGCAAATGATATGGGCAAGAACTTTGCAATTAGTAAGGCTGCATATAGTAAGTTTGCCCGCGAAGAGACCGTAAGTGAGTCTGGTGTCAGTGGAGCTGTCAAAAGCAGTTCAGATGAAGAGGAATGGAGCGGCAAAGGAATATGTTATGATCTTGACAATACTGATGAATGTGATGCGATAATCCAGGAGATAGATAAGAGATATGGCGATAATCAGGGCATCACGTATTCAATACATTCAGCAAAGGATGATTTTGAAGGAGTGGCGGGTACAGTCAACATTGCAATACAGGGACTCACATTGCTCACATATATGTTAGGGGCTGTATTCGTGATAGTCACGGTCATAATCGTGTGTGGCAAGGTTCTCATGCGTGAGCAGAAGGATATCGGAATATACAAGGCACTTGGATTTACATCCTTCAGACTCAGATGCCAGCTTGCGGTCCGCTTTATCGTGACGGCAGTTGTGGGTTCGCTGCTTGGTATAGTTCTGGCACTTATCGTCAGCAAGCCATTCTTCAAGGCAGGATTTGAATCATTTGGAATATACAGTTTTAATTTAAGTACAAGCGTGATATCACTGGTTATACCATTGGTATTTATGAGCGTGTTATTCTCTGTGGTAGCATTTATCAGAGCGGGGAACATCAGAAAGGTTCAGCCGCAGGTGCTCATCGCAGATCAGTAGAAGTATATAGGAGAGTGGAACTATGTATACAATGTCAGTAGACAAGGTGGGTATATATAATGGATAAGTTGATCATATATCTGATA
>UMEZ01102433.1_pt1 | contig 20778 bp, 16 predicted proteins | sample 1964841 | NCBI WGS metagenome assembly UMEZ01 (sample SAMEA4836029, study PRJEB28245) | human gut metagenome | biome: gut microbiome; material: fecal sample | place: Denmark | collected 2008 | reverse complement strand
TTTCTGCTTTTTCTGCTTTTTCTGCTTTTTCTGCTTTTTCTGCCCTTTCTGCCCTTTCTGCTTTTTCTGCCTTTTCTATTTTTTCAGCAGCGGCTTTCGCCAGGGCGGCAAAATCCGGTTCCTTGAACTGGAAAATCGGCTTTTCTTCTTCCGGCGCGTCTTTGATGCCTAATTCTTCCGGTGTCGGGATGTGGACATTCTGCTTCATCCAGGAAGCCAGGCTGTCCGCCTCTTGTTCCGCATCCCTGACCTGCCAGGCCGGTGTTTCCGCCTGAGGCAGGACGCTGCCTTCCTCCGTATCGCCTGCGGCGCGGACATGGGAAGCCGACTGGCGCAGTTCCGCCCGTCGGGCCGCACGCTGGGCGGCAGCCTTCTTATCCTGCTGCATCCGTCGGAACTGAAAGACGATCAGTGCCAGGACGAGGATGGCCAGGAGCGGCGCTAAAGGCGAGAAATCCGTCGCAAAGATAAAGGTCAAAATGAGGGCAACGAAAAGAACGGCCCCGAATTTCATATGGATACTGCGGCCCGGCTTGAAGCCCTGGGACGTTTCGAAGAAGCAGAGGACGACCATGTAGAGCGACGACAGGACGAGGGGTACCGACGAATAGAGGCCGGCCCGGACGAGGACCGTTTCAAAGGCCAGGATGAAAGGAATCGCCAAATAAAGGATAGGCCCCCAGAAGCGTTCCTTGACAGTCCTGGCCATGAGGAAGCCCATGATGCCGAAGAGGATGACCGTGACGACGGCCGTCGCCCAGTGGAAGCTGTGCACGCGGGCAATGCCGTCCCAGGCGGCAGGTACGCAGGAAATAAGGAGCGAGCCCGCAGCGGCGCAGCGGCCGAACCAGCGGAAAGGCGTGCCCCAGGACTGGCGGATGTCGATGGAATAGCCGACGAGCATGATGGTCACGGCCAGGCTGCCGAGCATCAGGAAGGGGATATAATCCGTCGACTTCGCGGCCAGACCGAAAGCGGCGAAGACCGTAATCGTCGTAGCCCAGGAAAAGACGGCTAAGCGCCGTTCGTCCCGCGTCGTAATCAGCGTATTATAAAAGGGAACGACAAGGAGCAGGAAAATCCACAAGAGCGCCGTACCGCCAAAGGTATTCAAGGGCCCGCCGGCAGCGGTCCAGTACAAAAGGGATGCGTCGTAGACGATGAGCGCTGCAGCGGAACGCAGCAAATAGACGACAGGCAGGCAGAGGAAAGCACAGACGGCAACATAGGCCGTGACATCCCAGCCAATATAAAAGGACTGTTCCGCCAGGGCCAGGACGGCGAAGACGCCCATGCAGTGGACCAGGGCGACGCCTTCGCCGATGAGGGTCCCCTGCCGTTCCTGGAACATGGCCGTGCCGACGCCGAGCTGCGTCACGGCAAGAAGGACGGCAGCCAGGACGATGCGGACCGTCAGCGATACCTGATACCAGATCAGGGCTGCACCCCAGACGAGGGCGAGGCCGGCAGCGGCCAGACCGATGACCGCCAATAGGGCATATAAAGGCAGGGTCGTCAAAAGCGGTCCCTTTTGTTCGTCCCTGCCGTAAGAATCCTGTATTTTCTTCCGGACTTCTTCGCTGATCCAGCCTTTCGAAGTCCAGTCCGCAACTTTGCGGTCAAGCCATTCATTGGTATTTCGTTTCATACTTGCCTCCCAGGGCATTTTCGATTTCGCGGGCAGCCGTAAAAAGGCATACCTGTGTACCCAGTATACCACAAAAACGGCGATTTCCCTATGTTTTTTACATAAAATTTTAAAAGCCTGTCCATAAAAAAATGAGCTCGCCGAAGAGCGAGCCCATTTTTTACTTCAAACTTCAAACTTCAAACTTTTACTTAACGATCAATACCGGGCAGACCGAATGGGTGACGACGTAGCTGCTGACGCTGCCCATGAAGAGGCCTTTCAGCGGTCTTAAGCCGCGGCTGCCCATAACGATGAGGTCTGCATTGTATTTCTTAGCCACAGACAGGATCGCCGGTCCCGGCGAGCCGACTTCAAAGACACTCTTGACTTCAATGTTCTGGGGAACGGATTTAGCGAATTCGTCGAGGATGCCTTTCCCTTCTTCTTCCATATCCAGGGCGACCTGTTCCGTCACATAGCCGCTGGCGTTGGGAATCTGATCGAAGTTGGAAATGACCGATACGATATTGGCAACATAGACCAGAGTAATCGTAGCACCTAAGGACGAAGCGATGACGACGGCATGTTCCAAAGCACGTTTTGAGTTGACCGAACCATCGGTCGGCACGATGATATTATTATATTGTTTCATATGAATCCCTCCTTATATGCCTGTTCTTATCCTTAACATATATATTCGCCATGACTTTTACGGATTCCTTCTTTACTTGCAAAAAAATTTGAAAAAAGGCAGGGCTTTCATTTTCTGAAAGTCCCTGCAGGCTATGCTTAAATGATGATGCGAAATCCGAAAACATAGTATAAACTTTCATGTCTTTATGTTATAATACTAAATATGATTGTAAAAAATTGTTAAAGTTCTCTGCAATCAGACAATAAAGAAAGGTGGTTCCTATGACACATGAACTCGTAAGCGCGACCTTGCCCGTATGGAGCATCATCCCCTTCGCCGGAATGCTGCTGTCCATCGCCATTGTGCCCCTCGTCAAACCTGAATGGTGGGAAAAGCACATGCTCGGCGCAGCGTTCGCCTGGTCTCTTTTATTTCTCATCCCCTTTGCCGCCGCCTACGGCGTCGGTGAATCCTGGTTCCGGCTCCTGGAATCGGTACTCCTCGACTATATCCCCTTCATCGTCCTCCTCTTCGGCCTCTTCGTCGTCGCCGGCGGCATCGCTGTCCGCGGCACCCTGGCAGGGACGACGAAGATCAACTGCCTCCTGCTCTTCATCGGCACCTTCCTGGCCAGCTGGATCGGCACGACAGGCGCAGCCATGCTCCTCATCCGGCCGATCATCCGGGCCAATGCCTGGCGCAAGAATAAAGTCCATCTCATGGTCTTCTTCATCTTCCTCGTCGCCAACATGGGCGGCTGTCTGACGCCGCTCGGCGATCCGCCTCTCTTCATGGGCTTCCAGCGCGGTGTCCCCTTCACGTGGACCTTCCATCTCCTGCCTATCCTAGCCCTCAACCTGGTCCTCATGTTCGCCCTCTTCGCTGCCATCGACAAGCACTTCTACAATAAAGAAGTCGCCGAAGGCCGTACACCGCTCGACTTGATCGATGAAAACGATAAGCAGCCCCTGCGCCTGGAAGGCGCGCACAACCTGATCTTCATCGCCATGATCATCGTCGGCGTCCTGGCCAACGGCCTCCTGCCGGAAATGTTCCCGGCTTTTGCCAACGGCGCAGGCCTGCACGTCTATGACGAAATCGTCTTCCCTTACGCCACGATGGCTGAAATCGTCATCATCCTGGCTGCAGCCTTCTTCTCCATCAAGACGACGAGAAAATCGACTCGCGACCTCAACGAATTCACGTACGCTCCGATTCTGGAAGTGGCCAAGCTCTTCATCGGCATCTTCGTGACCATGATCCCGGCCCTGATCCTGCTCAAGGCCCACGGCGCCGAACTGGGTCTGGCCCATCCGTGGGAAATGTTCTGGGCCACAGGTGCCCTCTCGTCCTTCCTGGACAACACGCCGACGTACCTCGTCTTCCTGCAGACTGCCGGTGCCCTCGGTGAAACACAGGGCATTGCGACCTCTGTCGGGACCGTCTCCCAGCTGATGCTCGAAGCCATCTCGGCCGGTGCCGTCTTCATGGGCGCCAACACGTACATCGGCAATGCGCCGAACTTCATGGTCAAATCCATTGCCGAAGAAAACAAGATCAAAATGCCGAGCTTCTTCGGCTACATGGGCTGGTCCGTCGCCATCCTCATCCCGCTCTTCCTCATCGACATGGTCGTTTTCTTCTTGTAAGAGCATAGTTTGTAGTAAAAAAGCTCCCGTTTTATGCGGGAGCCTTTTTTGTGTCATAAGTCGTTTGGCGTTCATCGTTCGTCGAAAAATCACGCAGGTGCGAGAATAGGATAGCCACAGGATTCACGCGGGTCGCCCACATGGCGACCCCTACGGCACAAGGCCTTCGGCCGTGTATTATTTAATGTCGCCTGTATGCAGCGATGTAGGGGCGGCCATAATCGGCCGCCCGCTGCGACTCCTGTGTATGGCCCTATCCTGTATTTGTACGAATTCTCGCCAAACGACAAACGGCAAACGAATCACAAAAAAAAGCTGCCGCAAAAGCGACAGCTTTTTTCTTTTGGTGATCCACCCGAGATTCGAACTCGGGACACCCTGATTAAAAGTCAGGTGCTCTGCCAACTGAGCTAGTGGATCATGGCTGGCAGGGGTAGCTGGATTCGAACCAGCGCATAGCGGAGTCAAAGTCCGGTGCCTTACCACTTGGCTATACCCCTATGGGGCGAGTATAGGGATTCGAACCCTAGCGTAACGGAGCCACAATCCGCCGTGTTAACCGCTTCACCATACCCGCCATATGAGATTATCTGCGTCGGCCGCGCTGTATTAGCGCCGTCAACGTAGATAATCTTACCATGAGCCGCTCATAAAGTCAAGCACTTTTTGCAAACTTTTTAAATTTCCTTTACTCAGCGGTCCTTTTCCCCGTAGAGGAGGTCTTTGACGAAGTTCGGCAAGACGAAAGCGCTCTTTTGGATGCCTTCGTTGTAGTACTTCGTCGGGAAGGTCCGCTTGCGGTTCGGCTGCCACTGGAGGGGATCATATTTCTTCGAACCCATGGTGAAGCAGTGCATCCCTGTCGGATAGAGGGGGATGAAGGCCGTGTAGAGGCGGGTGATGGGGAAAATGTCCGAGACGCAGTCGAAGATGTCTTTGACGAGTTTGCGGTGCATGAAGGGCGATTCCGTCTGCTGCACGAAGAGGCCGTCGTCTTTCAGGGCCTTGAAGGTATCCTTGTAGAATTCATACGTAAAGAGACCTTCGCCGGGACCGACGGGGTCCGAACAGTCGACGATGATGACGTCGTAGTAATTTTCCGCCTGCCGCATAAAGGCGATGCCGTCGCCGACTTTGACGGTCAGCTTGGGATTTTCTTCGAGCATGGCCTTGGCGATGGTCGGGAAATATTTCTTCGACAATTCGATGACCTTGCCGTCGATGTCGACCATAGTGACCGATTCGACTTCCGGATGGCGTACGGCTTCCCGGGCCGCGCCGCCGTCGCCGCCGCCGATGATCAGGACTTTCTTAGGACTAGGATGGAGGAACATGGGAATATGGACGATGCTTTCATGGTACATGAATTCATCTTTCAGGGACGTCTGGAAGACGCCGTCCAGGACGAGCATGCGGCCGAACTCTTTGGAATCGGCGACGATGATGTCCTGGTAGTCGGAATGACCGCGGTAGAGGATTTCCGACACTTCCGCCGTCAGATCAAGATACGGCGACTGATGTTCTGTGACAAATTTTCTCATATGTAGGCTCCTTTTGCAGTGTACTTTTATCATAAATACAATATATATTCTATCATATTTATGATAAAAGAATATAGACAAAACCAGAAAATATGTTCTATACTTTATTAAAATATGCTATGATGGTCATAAGGAGGTGATTTTTTATAATGAAAAGAGTAGAATCTCACCGCATTCGACCGTCTTCACCCTATTATAAGATGTTGCGTGAATTTTGTCACCTGTCTAAGAATCTCTATAACCACGCTAATTATCTGATACGGCAGGCATTCAAGGATGAAAAGAAATATCTCAGCTGTCAACAAGAAGCGCCGTGTCTACAGAGGTCTTTTTGTAGCCAACGACGGCCGGAAAATTAATGCCGATATTAACGGCGCGTTCCAAATCATGAAAAAAGTATTCCCGAACGTTTACGCCGACGGGATAGAGGGCGCAGTGTCACGCCCGGCAGTAGTAGCTCTTTAAGAGTGAACTGTAAAATTTATTAAAATTTTTAGAATATTTTACTATATTTTATAATTTTATAATAAATATGACATTAGCAGAAGTCAGTTTTTACAGAAATGAGGGATTATGGTACAATATAAAGTAGACTCTTTATATACAGTCTTTATTATAATAGAAATTTATAAGAAAGAATCGGTCTATGAACCGATAGGGTGACAAAACATGAAAAATCTCTTACACATCGGCATCGACATCGGTTCGACGACAGTAAAAATCGCTGTCCTCAACCATGCTAAACAGTGCCTGCACGCATGCTATGTCCGCCACTATACGGATATACGCCAAAAAGTTTGGGATTTACTCCAAAACGCCTATGAAATCTTTGGCGACCGTCAGATCACGATGGCCATCACCGGCTCCGGCGGCATCGCCCTGGCTGACTACCTGCACATCCCCTTCGTCCAGGAAGTCATTGCCGGCACAAAAGCGGTCCGCACGTATTATCCGAAGTCCGACGTGATCATCGAACTCGGCGGCGAAGACGCCAAGATCACGTACCTCACAGGCGGCAGCGAACACCGCATGAACGGTGCCTGCGCCGGCGGCACAGGGGCCTTCATCGACCAGATGGCTACCCTCCTCGACACGGATGCCGGCGGCCTCAATGAACTGGCCAAGAAAGCCGACACGATCTATCCCATCGCCGCCCGCTGCGGCGTCTTCGCCAAGACGGACATCCAGGCCCTGCTCAACGAAGGGGCGAGCAAGGAAAATGTCGCTGCCTCTGTCTTCCAGTCCATCGTCTTCCAGACCATCACGGGTCTGGCCTGCGGCCGCCCCATCAAAGGCACGGTCTGCTTCCTCGGCGGCCCTCTGACCTATCTCTCGCAGCTGCGGGCCCAGTTCGCCAAGACCCTGCACCTGACGCCGGAGCAGGTCGTGGCCCCGGAAAACGCCCAGGTCTACGTGGCCATCGGCGCGGCCCTCGGCAGCATCGGCACGAAGCCCCTTTCCTTCATGAACCTTATGGGCCAACTGAAGAACGTCGACGAATCGACGCTGGCCAAATCGGACCGCGTCGAACCGCTCTTTAAGGATCAGGCTGAGCTCGATGAATTCCGGGCCCGCCACAGCCAGCACACGGTGCCGACGGCAGACATCAGCACCTACCGCGGCCCTTGTTATCTGGGCATCGACGCCGGCTCGACGACAATCAAAGCCGTCGTCCTCAGCGAAGACATGAAGATTCTTTATTCCCACTATCAGAACAACGAAGGCAGCCCCCTGACAGCTGCCAAGGCCATCGTCGCCGAAGTCTACCGCCGCCTGCCCGAAGGTGCCTTCATCGCCAAAGCAGGCATTACGGGCTACGGCGAAGCCCTCCTCAAGGAAGCTTTGCATCTCGATCTGGGTGAAGTCGAAACGATCGCCCACTATCAGGCAGCGTCCCATTTCTGCCCGGACGTCGATTTTCTCCTCGACATCGGCGGTCAGGACATGAAGTGCAGCCGCATCAAAGACGGCCACATCGAGGACATTCTCCTCAATGAAGCCTGCTCGTCGGGCTGCGGTTCCTTCCTCGACACCTTCGCCAAATCCCTGAAGATGTCCATCCAGGATTTCTCTCAGGCCGCGCTCCTGGCCAAGAGCCCGATCGACCTCGGCTCGCGCTGCACGGTCTTCATGAACTCCAAAGTCAAGCAGGCCCAGAAAGAAGGGGCTACGCTGGCCGATATTTCCGCCGGCCTCTCCTATTCGGTCATCAAGAATGCCCTTTATAAAGTCATCAAAGTCAAGGATCCGTCTAAATTAGGCAAACACATCGTCGTCCAGGGCGGCACCTTCTACAACGACGCCGTCCTGCGGGCCTTTGAAAAGCTCCTGGGCCGCCAGGTCATCCGCCCGGCCATCTCAGGACTCATGGGTGCCTTCGGCATGGGTCTCATCTGCCGCACGGCCTACCACGAAGACCACGTCAAGTCGACCATCGTCAGCCCGGCAGAACTCGATGCCCTGCGCATTACGACGTCCATCCGCCACTGCGGCAAGTGCACGAACAACTGCCTCCTGACGGTCAATACCTTCAACGACGGCCGTTCCTTCATCACAGGCAACCGCTGCGAACGCGGCGCCGCCGGCTCGACGGCAGGACGCAAGAAGCCCCAGCCGAACATGTACCGCGTCAAGTACAACCTGCTCTTCGGCTATAAGCCCCTCGAAGACGCACCGCGCGGCAGCGTCGGTATCCCGCGGGTCCTCAACATGTACGAAGACTACCCCTTCTGGTTCACCTTCTTCACGAAGCTCGGCTACCGCGTCGTCCTCTCGGATCCGTCGTCGAAGGCCCTCTTCGAAAAAGCCATGGACACGGTCCCGTCGGACTCGGCCTGCTACCCGGCCAAGCTCGTCCACGGCCACATCGAAAACCTCCTGGAAAAGGGCGTAGACCGCATCTTCTATCCCTGCATCCAAAACGGCCCGCAGGAAGGCAGCAAGGACAACACCTTCAACTGCCCGATGGTCATGAGCTATCCGGAAGTCATCCGCAACAACATGGGCGAACGCCTGGCGGAAACGAATACGCCCTATCTCTGCCCCTTCCTGCCTCTCCACGACAAGAAGCGCATCGGCAAACGCCTGGCCGAAGAACTGAAGGCCTGGAACCTGCCGGCTCACGAAATCAAGGCCGCTGCCGCCGCTGCCTGGGACGAAGAAGAAGCGTATAAACAGAAGATTTACGATATTACCAAGAAAATCCTGGACAACCTGGAAAAGACGGGCCAGCGGGCCATCGTCCTCTGCGGCCGTCCTTACCACATCGATCCGGAAATCAACCACGGCATCCCGGAACTGATCAACAGCCTCGGCCTGCCGGTCCTCACAGAAGACGGCATCGCCCCCCTCGGCCAGTTCCCGGGCCACCTGCGCGTCGTCGACCAGTGGTCCTACCATTCTCGCCTCTACCGGGCCGCCCAGTACATCATCGAGCACCCGAACCTGGAAATGGTCGAACTCAACTCCTTCGGCTGCGGCCTTGACGCTATCGTCACGGACCAGGTCCAGGACATTTTGGCCCACGGCCACAAGATCCACACACTCCTGAAAATCGACGAAGGCTCGAACCTCGGTGCCATCCGCATCCGCCTGCGTTCGCTCCTTTTCGTCATGAACCACCGGCCGCAGGAAGACCACACCATCGAACCTTATTCCTACGAAAAAGCCATTTTCACCAAGGAAGACGCGAAAAAGAACGTCATCCTCGCACCGTCCATGACGCCGATCCACTTCCCGCTCTTCGAAGCGGCCTTTGAACACGAAGGCTATCACGTCGAACTCCTGCCCCACCAGGGCCAGAAAGCCATCGACACGGGCCTGGCGTACATCCACAACGACGCCTGCTACCCGGCTATCATGAGCCTCGGCCAGATCATCACGGCCCTGAAATCCGGCAAATACGACCTGGACCATACGACAGTCATGATTTCCCAGACCGGCGGCTGCTGCCGGGCGACGAACTACATCGGCATGATCCGCAAGGCCTTGAACGACGCCAACATGCAAAACGTCGCCATCCTCTCCCTCAACCTCAAGGGCATGAACCCTCAGCCGGGCTTCCATCCGGGCCTCGGCTTCTGGCACCGCCTGGTCATGGGCATGATCTACGGCGACGCCCTGCAGCAGGTCCTCTACCGCATGCGTCCTTATGAAAAGGTCAAGGGCACGACGGAAGCGCTCTTCAAGAAATGGCAGAAGAAGTGCGGCGAACAGCTGAAGAAAGCCGATTTCAAAGGCTTCAAGAAGAACATCCGCGATCTTATCGACGAATTCGACCACATCGACATCGATGAAAAGATGAAGCCCCGCATCGGCCTGGTCGGTGAAATCTACGTCAAGTTCCACCCCATCGCCAACAACCACATCGTGCGCATGATTGAAGAAGAAGGCGGCGAAATCATCGTCTCCGGCCTGGCTGACTTCTTCCTCTACGGCCAGCTGGACAACCAGTTCCGCCACAAGTACCTCTCGGGCAGCTGGAAGGATTCCTTCCTCAGCAAGACCGCCGTCCGCCTCCTTGAATGGTACCGCAAGCCCTACGAACAGGCTGTGGCCAAGAGCCGCCACTTCGACCCGATCACGTCGATCTACGACATCGCCAAAGAAGCCAGCAAGTACCTCTCCCTCGGCCATGAAGCCGGCGAAGGCTGGTTCCTCACGGGCGACATGATCGACCTCATCCACCGCGGCGCCAAGAACATCGTCTGCCTCCAGCCCTGGGCCTGCCTGCCCAACCACGTCACGGGCAAAGGCATGATCAAGACCTTGAAAGCCGCTTTCCCGGAAACGAATATCGTCGCTATCGACTATGATCCCAGCGCCAGCTCCGTCAACCAGACGAACCGTCTGAAACTGATGCTGACGACGACCTTTGAAGGCATCCGTGAACCGGTCCAGGAAGACACGAAGCCAGTCATGCCCTTCCTGAGCGGTGTCCGCATCAACAGCTCGCTGGAAAAATAGTAGTTTATAAAAGGGGGTATGTATTATGAAAAACATCCTTGTCCCGATCGACGGCTCGACGCCGTCCCTGCAGGCCCTGGAACACGCCGTCGACATTGCCAATGCCTACGGCGCCGAACTGACGCTGGTCAACATCACCAACGCCGATGCCGTCCTCGATGAATTCGACGTCTTCGAAGACATGACGGACGAAAAAGTCAAGGACCTGACGAAAATCGCTAAAGACCAGAGTGCCGACGTCCTGCAGAAATTTCTCGACCTGGTCCCGGAAAACCTGACGGTCCACGCCGTCCAGCTCGTCAGCACGCCGGAAATCGGCATCATGAGCGAAGCCGAAAAATGTGACGCCGACCTCATCGTCATGGGCCGCCGCGGCAGCCATTCCCTGTCGGAACAGCTCCTCGGCAGTGCCAGCACGTATGTCCTGGCTCACGCCAAATGCCCGGTCCTCCTCGCCCACAATCCGAAGAACGGCCCGTATCAGCAGATTCTCGTCCCCGTCGACGGCTCCGAAGAATCGCTGGAAGCCCTGAAAGACGCCGTCCGCCTCTCCCAGGTCGACGACGCGACGATCACGGCCCTGCACGTCTCCAACATGCGCGACCTGATCGCTGAAGAAACGGCGCTGGACCAGAAGAAGAAAGGCCTCGAAGACCTGGGCGACCGCCTGCGCAGGAACGCCAAAGACGTCTTCGAACGCTGCCGCCAGGCCCTGCCGGCAGACGTCAAAGTCCACTATGTCGCCCAAATCGGCCGTCCCGGCCCGACGATCCTCAAAGAAGCCGAACAGACCCACACGGACCTGATCATCATGGGCAGCCGCGGCCGTACAGGCCTGAAATCGCTCCTCTTAGGCAGCGTCAGCCGCTACGTCACCGGCCACTCCCTCCTGCCCGTCATGATTGTCAAGGCAGGCGAAGAATAGGCGCCTGCGGCGCCGCAGTCCGCAGTTCGCAGTCCGGAAAGTCTCCCCTGCGAAGGGCCTTTTGGGCCTGCAATGGAACGACCGAAGGGAGAGACAGGGCAGCCGCCCAAACGGACTGCGGGGTTCTTACTGAATCGTTCGTCGTTTGCGAAACGGTCTCGCTGACGCCTCGCCCATTTTCATACAAAAAAGGGATTGTCGCATGAAGGCTTCTGCCGTCATGCACAATCCTTTTTTTCATGTCGTTTGCCGTGGAGCGTGATTCGTTTGCCGTGAAGACTTAAAATTTTTAACAATCTGCTGGCTGTATGAAAATATTATTTTTCTCGCAGCTGTGATAATTTTCGGCAAACGAACCACGCCAAACGAACCACAAAAGGGGCTCGTCGCTTCATGAGACAGCCCCTTTTTCGTTCATTGTCATTTACCGGGCTGTACACAGGATTCGCGCGGGCGCCCCACGTGGGCGCCCCTACGCATCGCCATGTACAGTTTTTCTGCTGTCATGGGCAGGTCGCGCAGCCAGACGCCGGTGGCGTTGTAGATGGCGTGGGCGATGGCCGGGGCCGGCGAGTCGATGACCAGTTCGCCGATGGATTTGGCGCCGAAGGGGCCGTTCGGTTCATAGCTGGGGATGAATTCGACGTTCACCTGGCCGATGTCCTGACGCGTAGGCATGCGGTACTGCATGAAGGAGTTGTTCTGCAGGTGGCCGCTCGGCGTGTACTGGATATTTTCTGTCAGGGCCATGCCGATGGCCTGGACGAGGCCGCCTTCGGTCTGGACTTTAGCCAGGGCTGGGTTGATGACGGTGCCGCAGTCGACGACAGCGTCGTACTGGACGAGCTCGATCGTCCCCGTTTCGGGATCGACATCGACCGTGGCCGCGCCGGCCATGTACGGCGGCGGGCTCGTCTTGGTATAGCACGATTCCGTCGCTTCCAGGGCCACGTCGTTCATGAACATGGCCTGGTTGCCCAAATCTTTCAGGCTGACGGACTTACCGCTCTTAAGGTCCGTCACAGCCTTGCCGTCGAATTCCAGATTGTCGCCGTCTGCGACGTCCAGCATTTCTGCCGCCCGCGCCTTCATGCGCTTGATCAGGCTCTGGCAGGTCTTGACGACGGCATTGCCCGTGAGGTACGTCGTCGACGAAGCGTAGGAGCCGCTGTCATAAGGCGACGTATCCGTATCGACGCCGTAGGTGACGATGTTGTCGACCGGGCACATCAGGCATTCCGCTGCAATCTGGGCGAGGATCGTATCGCAGCCCGTACCCATGTCGGTAGCGCCGATATTCAGGGAGTAGAAACCGTCGTCGTTGACCTTGATGGTCACGGACGCGACGTCGACATTGGTAATGGCCGAGCCCTGCATGGCCGCGGCCAGACCGACGGCGCGGATATGGCCGTTGGGCAGAATCTTACGCGGGCAGGCATCGTCCCAGCCGGACATTTCCACGACCCGTGCCAGACATTGGTCGAGGGTGCAGCTGAGGGCCGTTTCATTGAAATAGGCCGGCATGACCTGGCCTTCACGGACGAGGTTCTTCAGGCGCAGGGCGACAGGGCTCATCTTTAAGGCCGCTGCCAGTTCGTTGATGGCCGTTTCCAGGGCGTAGAGGCCCTGCGTCGCGCCGTAGCCGCGGTAGGCGCCGGCGGCAATGGTATTCGTATAGACGCAGGTATAGCTGAAGCGGAAAGCGTCGGCTGCGTTGTAAAGGGGCAGGGATTTATGCCCTGAAAGGGTGACCGTCGTCGGCGTATGGTCACCGTAAGAGCCGGCATTCCAGAGGGAATCAAGGGCAATCGCCTTGATATGGCCGGCCTTGTCGGCGCCGATGACGACGCGGATCTGCGATTCGTGGCGCGGTGTCGAGACAGTCTGCGATTCTTCGCGGCTGTAGACCATATAGGCCGGCTTCCCCGTCAGCCAGGCAATGTAGGCCGGATAGACCTCCATGACCGCCGTCTGCTTGGAGCCGAAGCCGCCGCCGATGCGCGGCTTGATGACGCGGATCTTGGACTTCGGGATTTCCAGGGCGTTGGAGACAATGCGGCGCACGTGGAAGGGGACCTGCGTCGAGCTGACGATGGTCAGGCGGCCGAAGGCGTCCTTATAGGCATAGGCCCGGAAGGTTTCCATGGCGCCCTGCTGGTTCTGGCGCGTATGATAGGTCCTGTCGATGACCACGTCCGACGCGGCCAGGAGGGCGTCGACGTCGCCGTGTTCTTCCGAGGCTTTCGAGACGAGGTTGCGCTTCGGGTCGCCGCCCGTATCGACGAGGGCTTTCCAGTCGTCTTCAGGATGGACGACGATCTCGCTGTCCAAGGCCTTGGTGAAATCGAGGAGCGGCTCCTGGACTTCGTATTCTACGCGCAGGACGCGCAGGGCCTTATCGACGGCTTCTTCCGTTTCCCCGGCGACGAGAGCCACGGGGTCGCCGACGTAGCGGATCTGTTTATCGAGGATGAGGCGGTCGTAAGGACTCAGTTCCGGATAGGTCTGGCCGGCAATGGTGAAGCGCGCCTTGGGCACGTCGTCGGCCGTGACGATGCAGACGATGCCCGGCACTTTTTCCGCCGCCGTCTTGGTGACCTTCTTGACGATGGCTCTGGCATGAGGGCTGCGCAGTGCCTTGACGATGAGACAATCCTTTGGCATGATGTCTTCCGTATAGACCGGCTGGCCCGTGACCAGGGCCTGGGAGTCCTTCTTGGCGACAGGATGATTGATGGCTTTGAATTCCATTAGGCCCGTACCTCCTTCCCTTTCGCTTTGAAATAGGCCTTGATGGCCCGCATATGACTTATATAACCGGTGCAGCGGCAAAGATTCCCTGACAGGAATTCCTTGATTTCCCCTTCTGTCGGCGCATCCAGGCGGCGCACCATGGCAAGGACGTTCATGACGAAGCCGGGATTGCAGAAGCCGCACTGGTCGGCGCCTTCGCGGCCCATGTAGAGGGCGAATTCCTTCGCTTCGTCCTGGAGGCCTTCGAGGGTCGTCACGTGACACCCGTCGACGCGGGCAGCCAGGAGGGCACAAGAAAGGAGGGGCACGTCGTCGACCCAGACCGTGCAGAGGCCGCAGTTCGTCGTTTCGCAGCCGCACTTGACGCTGTAGCAGCCCTGACGGCGCAGGAGATCGTAGAGCATCAGGCCCGGCTCGATGTCGGCCGTCGTCTTTTTACCGTTGAGCCAATAGGTAATCGTCATTTTGCGTCACCTCCCAGGATTTTCGTCAGCACGCGGCGGCAGAGGACTTCTGCCATATCGCGGCGGTATGCTTCGGAAGCCCGCATATTGCTTTCGTATTTCATTGAGGCGGCGATTTTTTCCGCTGCCGCCGCGGCACCCAGCTGCTGTACGTCGGCGAAAGGCAGTGTAACCACTTCCGCGCGAGCCGGACGGGCGCCGATGGCACAGCGCACGTTTTCGCCGTCCGTCGAAGCCGACACGGCGATAATCGGGAAGTCCGTCGCATTCAGGCGCAGCGAGGCGTAGGCCGTCTGACAGGCCTTTTTCGGCACGATGAGATGGGTAACGATATCCTTGCCCGGACCGGTCTTACCGAACTCAGCGAGGCTGACGAGGCCACCCTTATACAGTTCGACCTTAGCACCTAAAGCCAAAAAGAGCGTCCAGACATCGGAGAAGCCGAAACGGCCGCTGATGCTGCCGCCGAGGGTGGCCATGTTACGGAACTGCGTGCCCACGATGTGGCGCAGGGCTTCCTTCATGGCCCCCTGCGTAAAGGCTTCCAGGCTTTCACTTCCTTCGAGCTGGCTGAGCGTGACCATGGCGCCCAGGCGGAAGGCCTCCGCATCTTCTTCGATCTGATCGAGGCCCAGGGCCGACAAATCGATGGCCTGGGCAATGCGCCGCTGCGGCGAAAGGCGGAGCCAGCAGCAGCCGCCGAGAATCACGGCCGACCGCTTCTGATTGAGCTCCCACGCCTCGTCCAGAGACGCCGCTTTCGTATACTGCGCAATATTCATATGAAACCCTCCTTTACAGGGGAGAAAAAGAAAATTTTATGCATAATCCATCAAGTATATTATAGCAGGAAAAAAGGACAGCCGCAAAGCGACTGTCCGGACTGGCCCAGGTCGCCGCTTTATCCATATTGCGGAACAAATGGGCCAGATGCGCCGCTGGCGCCAGTCCTTCCAGACATCGTAATGACAACGCATGACTTCGACGCCGCCCTGGGCCCAGCGGCAGCGCTGTTTCCAGAGACCCGAGAGAGATTCCGGCACGAGCATCCAGCAGAGCATATTCGTTTCATAGCGGACATCCCAGAATTTCGTTTCCAGGCGCCAGGTCATTTCGATATCGTCGGTAATGGCCTTCGTATCCCAAAGGCCGGCGTGGACGACGGCACTGCGCCGCCAGGCAGCGACGACGCCGGAGACGGTCATGACCTTGCCCATCAGGCGCTGGGCCCGTTTGATGAGACCGATGACGCTGGAGCATTCCGCCGTCTGGATCTTCGCCAGGAGGGTCGTCCGGTTGCGGACACGGGGATTGCCCGTCACGGCGCCGACGCGGGGAAAGGTATTGAAATGCCAGACCGCCCATTCGACGGCGTGTTCATCGAGCATCGAATCGGCATCGAGGGTGACGATGATTTCGCCGTGGCTGATGGCCAGGACCAGGTTGAGGCCGTGGGCTTTGCCCATATTCTTTTGCAGATGGAGGTCGCGCAGGTCCTGGGACAGCTTTTCCGGGTCGACACCGATACAGTGGCCGCCGACGAGGCCCGGCGTGAAGTGCAGCGTCGTTTCCTTTACGGCTTCGTCGCCGGTTTCTTTCGTCGGGTCGATACCGCGCTGCTAAGTCGCCAGTTTCGCTTTATTGATATCAAAGCCGATGTTCCGTACTTTCTTGGCAAAAACCAGGGCCAGGGGCAGTCCGACATAGCCCAGACCGACGACGGCCAGTGCCCTGCCGTTCGTCGCCCCAGAGCGTATTCCCTTTATCGCCGGTCGTCAGTTCGCGCAGGCGGTAGTATTCCAGGGTCAGGACCAGGTTGGGCAGGAACGTATGGTGATAGGTCGCGCCGAGGCCGCGGAAACCGTCCATATAGTCGGCCAGGCCCGTCATCGTGTGCAGGACGTACGTGCCTTGCGGCTGGTAGTAATAGCGCAGGTCGAACTCGTTGGAGCCCGGTTCCCAGCTCTGGATGTTGCCCCAGACGGCTTTGGCTACAAAGCCGTTGTGGCGGCCGTAATCGCCGCATTGCCGAGCATGCCGCGGACGTAAAGGCGCTTATCGTTGAAGACGTCATCTTTTTCACCGTGATCATGGCCGAGGAAATGCTTCGTACTCTCGATCATGCCAAAGGCATGCCAGTTGTCGTTGATGCGGCCTTCCAGGAAGAGGCGGCTGCGCAGTTCGCTGTCGCGCCAGTTCCAGCGCGGATTGCCGCTGTGCTTGACATAGTCATAGCGGATTTCGCCGCTGATCTTGTATTTCCGCTCTTCGTCCTTCTTTTCATCCGTCGCTTCCGACGACGGCGAAAGGTCCGTGAGCAGCGTCGGGTCCGTAATCATGCCCTTGTTCTGCAGGTCCTTGTAGAGCTCGCTGCGCAGGTCCAGCGTTTCCCGATAACCCGGACGGCGGACGTCCTGCGTGCCGCCGATCCGTCCCTGTGTGTCCATGCCCAGGCGGCTCATGGCCTGCAGGGTCAGGTTCGTCATTTCATCCCGTGTGAAATGACTGCCCGCCACATCGCGGCAGCCTGCCGGCAGCTGGACCAGGCCGATATCGACGAGGTGCTGCATATTCTGACAGGCCCTTCGGGAAACACTCGCCGTCGCCGGTAACGTTCCATTATTCACTTGTGCGGCTGCAGGCAAATAAAAAAGAAAAGCCATGACGTTCGCCGCCGCAAGGATCCTTGGTATTCGCATGGTAACCACTTCCATCTAGCATTATACGTATTGTGCATACTTATAAGTAATCATTTTCCTTTACTTTTTATGATACTATTATAATATAAATTTAATATATTTATAATTCAAAGTAATTATATAATAATATTTTATATAACATAGAGTCAAATGTTAAACATTTGTGTCTCTTCCTTAAAAATGTTCGGAAATGTAAATTTTATAAAAAAAAAAGCCGCACTGCAAAAAAAAGTGTACACTTCATGCAGTGCGGCTTATATAATGTGAGTTTTTGTCTTACAGGCCAAATAGTTTCTCTGTGTTCTCTTTCGCCCGGACCACGAGTTCTCCTTCATCTACGCCCATGTAGGCGGCGAGTGTCTGGGCGACGTAGGTGATGTTGTTCGGCACGTTGGTCCGGGGCAGGTGGAAACCGCGCGGTGTCAGGTAGGGCGCGTCTGTTTCGATGAGGACCCGTTCCAGGGGCAGGATGGAGACGGCGTCGCGCAGCGGGGCGGCCCGCCGTTCGTCGCAGATCCAGCCCGTGATGCCGATGTAAAAGCCAAGGTCGAGCATTTTCGCCAGGGTCTTCTTATCACCCGTATAGCAGTGGACGACGGAACGCGGGCAGAGGTCTTCGTGGCCTTTGAAGCAGGCCAGGAAATCGTCGGCCGCGTCGCGTTCGTGGAGGAACATGGGCTTCTTCACTTCTTCCGCCAGGGCGATGAGTTCTTTGAAGAAGTGGATCTGATTTTCCTTCTTGGAAAACATGCGGTCGTAATCGAGGCCCGTTTCGCCGACGGCGACGACTTTCGGGTTCGTCGTCACGATGCGCCGGATTTCCTCGATGTCTTTTTCTGTCGCCTCATCGGCTACGTGGGGATGGATGCCCGCTGTGCCGTAGGCCTGATGCTGCTGGACGAATTCATTGACCAGGCGGTTCTCCCGCGCTTCCGAACCCGTCAAGATGCAGCAAATCCCGGCATCGGCCGCATCCGCAATGATTTTCTCAGGCTTCGGAAAAGAGCGCGTAAAAAGATTGAGACCAATATCATAATATTTAATATCCATAATGTGCACCTCGTGAAAAAAAGATTCCACGCCTATTGTACCAGAAAAAGGGCTGTCGCGTTAAGCGACGAGCCCTTTTTGTGATTCGTTTGTCGTGGTTCGTATTTTCGATGCCGAAGCCCAGGGCCCGGGTGATGGTCATATCCGTGATACCGATGGCTTCCATAGCGCCTTTCAGGGATTCAAAGCGTTTTTCGTCGGTAATGACAGTCACGTTGTAGAGATGGTGACCGTCTGCCGGCATGGCAGCAACGCTGGCTGCTGCCGGAGCCGTTTTATCGAGCGGTACTTCCACAGCCCCCTGCGGTGCTTTGCCGGCATCGATGGCCTGGGTCATCGTGTCCGGTGTAATCATGAAGCCGGCATACGCCGAAGAGATGCCATGTTCTTCGAAGTCCAGGCCGTTGATTTCTTCTTCCGGCGAAACGCGCAAGCCCATGGTGGCGTTGAGGATGCGGAAGACGATATTGATAGCCACGAAAACGTAGAGGGCGACGACACAGACGCCGAGGACCTGAATGAGGAAGAAATGCGTTTCTCCCGTATAGAGCAAACCATCTTTGACACTGAAGAGGCCCGTGAGGATCGTCCCTAAAGCGCCGCAGCCGCCGTGTGCTGCGACAGCGCCGACAGGATTGTCGATTTTCATTTTCTGGTCAATGAATTCAACGAGGAAAATGATGGCCGCGCCGGAAATGACGCCGATGATGAAGGCACCGGCGACACTGACGACATCGCAGCCTGCTGTGATAGCGACGAGGCCGGCCAAACCGCCGTTCAAGGTCATGGAAACATCAGGTTTGCCGTAATGGATCCAGGTGACGATCATGGCCGTGCAGGCGCCGACGAGGGCGCAGATACCGCCGACCATGTGGACGCAGGTGGAACCGGCGAAATCGCGCGGGCGCCCCACATGGGCGCCCCTACACATCAAACATCAAACTTCAAACTTCAAACAATAACGCAAAAGGGATTGCTGCATGGTGGCATATACCTTCACACAACAATCCCTTGTCCAGTAATCTGGCGGAGTGAGAGAGATTCGAACTCTCGCAGGCCTTACGACCTCTAACGATTTAGCAAACCGTCCTCTTCAGCCTCTTGAGTATCACTCCATGAGTCAACTGACTATGTAAGTATACTACGAAGCAGGCTGAATGTCAAGGTTTATTTCTTCAAAATATCTTCGACGACCTGAGTCTTGCGGTGCATCATGTCCGTGTAGCCCGGGCGGATGTCGGCTTTGAGGACGACTTCGGCGCGCAGGCCCTGGTCCGTCAGGTACTGCGTGGCTTTCTTGACGACGGCCATGACATCATCCCATTCGCCTTCGATTTCCGTGAACATGGAATTCGTCCGGTTCGGCAGGCCCGATTCGCGGATGATGCGCACGATTTCAGCGACATACGGGGCAAATTCATCGCCTGTCCCGCAGGGTGCGATAGCGACAGCAATAAGCGTGTTCATGAGCTATACCTCCTCGATCGTAAGCGGATTATTGGCAATGTCTTCGCCTTTGGCCAGATAGAGTTCATCGATGAAGGCGGTCTGGAAGGAGCCCGTGCCGCGGGCTTTACTAGCGGCCCGGCTGCCGGCCAGGTTGTAGACCGCAGCGCCCGTGATGGCGGCGATGAAGGGATCGGCGACAGCGGCATAGACGGCCATGACACCGCCCAAAGAGCAGCCCGTACCGGTGATACAGGGCATCATTTCCGAACCGCCGTAGGAAATGGCGATTTGCTTGCCGTCGGTGATCATGTCTTCTTCACCGGAAACGGCGACGGCACCGCCCGTCCAGCGCGCCAGGGCGACAGCGGCATTCTTGGCAGCGCGCACGGAATCCGTCGAATCGACGCCGCGCACTTCCGACGTGTCGGAACCGCCTTCGAGGCCCCAGAGGCCGGCCAGGGCGATGACTTCTGAGGCATTGCCGCGGATGATGGACGGCTTGTATTCCTTAAAAGTCAGGAGCATGTCCGTTCGCAGTTTGCCGACGCCGATGGCCACCGGGTCGAGGACCCAGGGCTTGCCTTCTTCATGCAGGGCCGCTGCCGTCTGGGGCAGGGTCTGGGCATAGACGGGCATCATCGTGCCGACGTTGATGTACGTCGCTGCGCCGGCATGAGCCATGGTCACACATTCATCCGGCAAATAGGACATCGCCGCCGAACCGCCGACGGCCAGCTGGGCATTGGCGACAAAGTTAATGGTCACCGTATTGGTGATCGACGGCGTCAGGGGATTCGACGCTTTCGCCAATTTTGCCGCTTCGGCAACGGCACTGCGGATTTCAGATTCAGTCATACTATTACCACCTTTTTGTCATTTTGCTCTTTCTATTATAGCTTTTCTTGGGACCCTTGGAAAGGCTTTTCCTTGACAGAGGTCCAAGACGTCATGTAAGCTCATTTTAGAGGTGATTGCGTGTCAACTACTCCCGACTAAAGTCGGGAGCTTGTAAGTCGGA
>UMEZ01015422.1_pt1 | contig 21102 bp, 16 predicted proteins | sample 1964841 | NCBI WGS metagenome assembly UMEZ01 (sample SAMEA4836029, study PRJEB28245) | human gut metagenome | biome: gut microbiome; material: fecal sample | place: Denmark | collected 2008 | reverse complement strand
AAGAGCGTCTATGACATGAGCATCGTCCTCGACGGCTTCAACACGCATACTGATAAGATAAATGTAAGCACTGACGACTCTTACGAATTTGCATATAACATCACTGAAAATAGAGTTAAGCCTTACAACCTGATAATTGAGGAGGGTGCCAACGGCAATGAGCGCGTATTTATGTGGAATTATCCTAACGTGTTCTTTGATGACTTTGAAAGCCATGAAGACTTCGCAATAAACTCTCCGGGCGCTATCGGATGGCAGTATATCGACGGCGATGGTTGCGAGACTGGCGGACTCATGGGATATGAATGGCCAGGTATATTTGGGCCTATGGCATACATGGTTTTCAACCAGAGCGCTACTACGCCTTCATCTACAGATATATCTTATCTTGCACCATACAACGGAAGCAAATGCCAGACAGCATGGGCTTCTTATGGAGACTCTAATGACGACTGGATGATCACTCCTAAGCTCTACTTCAAGGAAGACTTCAAGTTCACATTCTATGCTGCAAGCGCAGACTATTCTTATCTTGAAAACTTTGAGGTTCTGTATTCAACAACCGACATGCAGCCGGAAAGCTTTGTAAAGGTACAGGATGCAACTGAGGCACAGAGCTATTGGATGCAATATTCATATGACATACCAAAAGAAGCCAAATATGTGGCAATACGCTGCATATCAGACCAAAAGCGCATATTCCGCATTGACGATGTACGCTACGGACTCGCAGATGCATTGGCTGCACCGGCTTACCTAAGCAGAAATACAGGTTATAAATCTCCGTCTCTGCGTTCTCCTTCTTTAGACGGTTTATATGAGGTTTACCTTGACGGCAATAAGGTTGCTCAACAAGATGCTACTACATACACGTTCACAAACCTTAGTGCAGGCAATCACACTGCAGGCGTGATAGCATCTTACACTTCAGGAAAGACAGAAATGAGCACTATCGACTTCTCTGTTGACGCTAGTGGCATTGTTTCTGTTGAGAATGGCGGCTTTAACATCTCTGCTGACGGACGCTCTATTACTGTTAACGGAGAATACGACTACATCGAAGTATTCTCAACAGGCGGAATGGCAGTCGCTGCCACCGATGTTGCTCCAGGCAGTTACAGCCTCGGCAATGTTCCGGCAGGTGTTTACATCGTTAAAGTTTACATCGACGGTAACGTAAATACAATGAAGTTTGTCGTTAAATAACAATTTCACAAATAGTTTTCATAGGGGTTGTGCGCAAAATAGGCACAGCCCCTATTTTTCATACAAATAGCTTATTATAATCCGGTCTGTATTTTGGACTTTACATTAAGCTGATTTTCGTAAGATTTTTCTTGATATAGCGGGCTATGTCAAGAAAAAGCAAACAATAAGACGGGCTGAAAACGTTAATGCACAAAATTGAAAAAGAGATGTGTGGTCTAATAACCAATTTACATTACATCTCTGTTACTGCTGTACAAAAGTTTCGTTTTCTGTTTTATTTCTTAAATTTATTACGCTATCTTTGCAGCATCATGAGATGCCGGTGCCGTCAGCATCACTGAAACAATGGCTCTTGTGCGACAGAGCCGCGAACGAAATAAGTCAGACAAAAGAATATACACTGAGACATGGGAAACATAAAAAAGACATTTCTCCACAAGACATTACGCATAGCAGCATTATTTATTGGCGGAATAGCCATAGGCTTCGGGGTTGGTTTCGTCATAGGCAAAATCATCAAGCCTGCGCTTCATGCCGACATATCAGCCGCCGACGTGTTTCTCACGATACTCCTGGCAGCGATATTCTTCATTCTATCTTTCATCATACACATCGTCATCCACGAAACAGGCCACATGCTTGCTGCCATGGCGCGCGGCTGGAAGTTTCTGTCGTTTATGATTATGGGCGTTGTCCTGAGCCGTCGCGACGGCCGTTTCCGCCTGTCGCGCTTCAGCATGGCCGGAGCCGCAGGCCAGTGTCTTATGCTGCCGCCCGAAAACGGCGACACACCCTTCGGCATAGCCCTATATAATGCTGGCGGCGTGTTGGCCAACCTTCTGCTCACGGTGATTGCATCTGTTATTATGTTCATGCCGTCGGCACATCATTCGCTCGTCACAACGGTCTTTCTGCTGTGCATCATCATCTCCGGACTGTATCTCATTGTCATGAACGGCATCCCGAACAAGCTGGCCGGACTGCCCAACGACGGTCTCAACATGCTCAATCTTCACAAAGACGAGTTTTCCACGATGGTATTTCTGCGCTCCATGCGCCTCATCGGATATCTTATGCAGAACGACACATCACGGCTTGAGGCCATGACATACATGTGCGACGACCGCGACATCAACTTCAGCAACCCCATACACATCATGGCACTTTCGTCCGACTTATCGTTAGCCATGCTGCACATGGACTTCGGCAAGGCCAACGCCATCATGCAGCGCGCCGAGCCGCACATGAGCCGGATGGTTACTATCTACCGCAACGAACTGACCTTGGAGCGCATTTACCTCACGCTGATACGTCCCCACTATCCCGAAGACATCAACAGGCTGCTGGACAAGTCAATCAGCAAATACCTGCAAGTGCAGTCTGTCTTCCGTCCTTCAGCCCTGCGCGTTCAATACGCCCTCGCCATGATACACGAGGCAGACAGCAGCAAGGCCGAAAAGATATACGAGAAGTTTCAGCGTGTCAGCCGTAAATATTACATTCAGGGCGAAGCAGAATACGAACAGCAGCTTGTTGATTTTGTCAGAAGCGGCAGATATCTGCAACAATAATCTTTCACGCGGATGATAGGTTAAAACCTGCTTTTATCAAAGATAAATAACCATAAGGTCATCACCTGACATCATCAATATGAAATGCTCCTCATCTTGCCCCAATTTACAGAAGTCTTACCATTCTTGTTCCAAAGACATTCCCTCACTGTTATGACCCGGCTTTCTGTATCTATGCATACCACCTGATATGAAAGCAGGCTTTCATCGTCTGCCGACAACTCTCCCTTCATCGGCGAGTCAACCCTGAACACAGGCAAGGATATGCTTTCCTCCGTGCCCTTCCAGTCATAGAATTCATTATAGTTGCAGTCTCCGTGGAAATATGCCTTTATCTGAGGATGAGACTTAAAAAACCTCTCCAGCCTGTTCCAGTTGCCAACAGGCCTCATGTCAATGGCATTTACGCTACACGTATCGCCCAACAGGTTTTCAAATTTATCCTTACTGTTTATGTCATACGGAAAGTTAGGATTTGTAAAGTGTTTGGCATCAGCCTCAACCGGATCATGTGCAAAAAGTATTGTGGATGTTGCCGGGTCATCTTTAAATATGCTGTCTAACCAACAACGCATAAAGCCGTCCGGCCATATCCCCACAAAGGCAAACCGGAGATTATCTTTTATAAAAGTGTAATGAACTTTATTGGCAGTATAATCAAAAGACGAAATTTTCCGACTGCCAAATTCCGGCATGTTATGATTGTATATTTCTATAGCACTTGTTTCATCCTTGGCAGGTGTAAGCGCCTTCGGATATCCTATGGCATTTGATATGTCATGATTACCGGGAACAAGATATATGGGACATCCGAGTGTTTCTATCCAGTCTTTTTCAAACTGCCTCCATGATGTGCATGCCTGCCACACCCCATCATGCATTCTGTTCGATATATCGCCCGTACACACAACAAAATCCGGCTCGCCAAACTTTGTTCCCTCACCTACTCCTCCGTCTGAGGGCAAATCTGTTTTATTGAGCAGATAAAACGACTTCACCATCTCGTCAATGACCTTATAGGCATCAACCTTCTCTCCCCGAAACTGTCGTTTTATTCCGTAGTGAAGGTCAGAACAATAAATAAATCTTATCTCATGGCCGTTTGCGGCAAATGCACTGACAACACCTACGAGGCATACAAAATAAAATAATATTATGCGTCTAAGTTTCATAATAACTTTAACTATTTTCAAAATTCAACCTATAACTGCAATCAAATTATAATTATGAATCAGTCCGTAATTTTAATATTACAAAACTCCATCTCTATTCTTCAGGCTCAGTTGGCTGATTTATCATCAACCAATTACAAAGCCGTATAAACGAGCCGGCCATTGATCCGTTCCGACTTCATTACATAAATCTTGCTTACAGTCATGCTTTCGCTCTCCACGTCGATGTCAAGAGGCATTTCCGACGGCTGGCGCACAAGAGTGATATGCGGACTGAACTTACCCTTTGCATAGTCAATGCCGCGTTGGTCAAGATTGCGTCTCAGCTGTTGCGCTATAGCCTTCACCTTGTCCTCGCCTTCTATGCCGAGCCATACCACCCTGCTTCTGCCGTTAAAGCATCCCATCTTGCCCGTTCTGATTACAAACGGCTCAAACTTAACGGCATCAACAGCTGCCTTTATCTCATCCACTCTTTCCGTTTCGCCTATAAATGCCAACGTAAGATGCAGGTTCTCCGGCTGCGTATAGTTGCCTTTTACTCCATATTCCTTCAGTCCGTCCTGTGCATCCAATATTGAAGACTTGAATGCTTCAGTAAATCGTATTGCGATAAATATTCTCATGTCATTATAATTTTATACATATGCCCCAGCAACGCATGATTGCCTTTAAATTGTAATCTTATCAGTTTTATCCACGTGCGAATACTTGCATTATAGGTAAAAGTAATTTAATATAACCATAACGGCAAGAAAAACAGGTACCTATTGGGATTATTAGCACAAACGGCTATTAGGAATAAAGCATCCTAATCTTTACACTTCTCGACAATGCTATTCATCCATTCTGCAAATCGCGGGCATTTTTCTATTATGGCCTCTATTCCTACTTCCAGCGCAATAAGATTGCCTTCAAGCACCTTGTTGTAGTCAGGTTTTATTGCCAATAGCCGTTTTGACGGCGCACCTTCAGGAGAAGAGTTTATGTTCTCAGGATTGTCATAAGAAGAAATTATTGAGGCCGTTTTACTTGCATGCTCGTCTGAAAAATAACATTCAAAACCTTTGTTGCTTGAAAACAAAAGAGCCTCGAACTCATGCAACTGTATGTAAGAAAAGAAACGCGAATCACACACAGAGTCATCAACAGCATTTTCCAAAGCCTCAACACATTGTGTTTTATCCTTAATAGCCGTACACTCTGCATAATTCGGCATATCATTAGGCAGTCTGAAAAAATCGATTAAAGTAGTAACAACAAAGTCTGTCTGCGATGACGCAAGCAGCATCTTTATAGTATTATACAGATGCTGATAGTTAACCATGCCTCCACGTCCGCTCCTGCTTGTGCGTATCAAAACGGGCGTGACGCTATATATTTCAGATTTCTGCAAATATGGAGCAATAAGACTGTTGACAAACTCTTGTTCTGTCTGCCCTTCCACAACGATATACAAACGTTTCACAGCTGCCCTCCTATCATGTTTTTCTCCCACAGGTCACTGATAGTGAGATTATAATCGTCCATCCATTTTTTCAATTCATCACCTGACAAATGACGGAACACCGACTGGCTGTCGGCACGGTCTACCACAATAATGTCGTCAACATCAAAGCAGTTGACAAGATTTGTTGACTGGGTAGACAAGATTATCTGACTCTTTACAGAAGCACTTTTCACCATCTCAGCCAACTTATTGATAGCAGCAGGATGCAGTCCGAGTTCTGGTTCGTCAATAATAATAACCTCAGGCTTTTTCGGCTGCAACAACAACGTTGCCAAAGCGATAAAACGCAGCGTGCCGTCAGAAAAACTGTATCCGTCGAGATACATGTCTGTATCCTTTTCCTCCCATTCCAGACGTATCTTGTTATTATTGTTGGCGTCAGGGCGAAGCTTAAAGCCTTTAAAATAAGGCGCCACGGAACGTACAACGCCCTCGATAAGGCGGAAAGCCTTTTCGTCGTTCTGCATCAGGTAATACAGATAAGCAGCCAGGTTTGAGCCGTTATCACGCAAACATTCATTGTCGTTTATGTTGCAGTCACCACGCATAGGAGAAGTGAAGCTTGTATCATGAAAATGATACACCATAAAACTTTTTAAATATGTCCTCAAATAGGCCGCTCTCCATTTAGTGTTATATGCCAACGAAGATTCTTCCACAGCAGAATCCCATAATGTTTTGTTCCACTGCGGATAATCTTTTATCTTGCTTTGATGACAATTAAAATAGTCGCCGGTATTCTCAAGATAGCCTTTGTTCGACTGTGCCGGCTTTATCTCAAAAAAGAAAGCATTGGTATTATCAAAATCTATCAATCCTTCTATTGACGCGGATTTCTTTCTTCCATGATACAACAAATTATCTATACCACCCTTTGACAACGTATAGCTTCCAAACCTTTGTTCATAGATAGCCTTAATCAGTTCAAAGAATGAAATAAAGTTGCTTTTGCCCGCACCGTTTGAACCAATAAGCACATTAAGTCTGTTCAACGGCAGCGACAAGTCTCTTATCGACTTATAATTCTTTATCAAAACTTGCTCTATCATATTTTTATCTTAAATTCAAGATTTTCCGCAAGCCAATGCATGCTTAACTGCAAAGTTAGCATTATTTTTTTAAATCAAAACCATATATCAAGATTTTAGATTCTTACGTCTAGTCAAACCTTGACAATATTCTGAATTAATGGAGCATGATTACCCGTATCCATTTATAATTTTACTTATTTTTCTTATCCAATTGGAGAATCTATGGCATTACACCTTTTTCCTTTGATATTCCTTTTTTCAAAAGAGCTTCTGCTTCATCCGAGTTCACAAAATTATTTTTCAGTACATCGGGATATTTCAGTGCAATTTTCAATTGTTCTATGCCTTTCTTTATAAGATAATCGTTTGTTATTGATAACACTCCTTGATAATAACAGAATATAGCTTTATCATCGGGATATATCTTTTTCCCTTCTTCTAATATCTTCCATGCCTTTTTATATTGACCGAGTTTAGGTAAGACATTCAATGAGTACACTCTTCTCCAATACAGTGTTTCATGTTCTTGTTTCAATTTTTTATATCTGTCCAGACATCGTTGCAAGTAGTAATCTGCCTCTTTCCATAAGCCAAGTTTATTCATCAGATCTCCCATAACGCCTAATGCATTAGGATCAGAGTTTTCACTTTCCAAGGCTTTCTCATAATAAACGCGTAATTTGTCTATTGATTCTTTTTCGTTTTTTTGAATGGCCGTCCACAAGAAAGCAGAAATGCATGAGCCTGAAACTGGTAATTCTTGTTTATAAAGAGTTCTGTTATTTTCATTTATGCTTGTAAAAGTCTCCCATAAAGGACAGTCCGAACGTTCTATGGCAGCGTATATACTGTCTATATTGTAATATTTGTCATACAAACTTGTCAAGGCTTGCATAATCCCTGCCGGAATTACAGACATATGGTCTGCTTTAATACTGTGAAGCTTAACGTCATATTTCATTTTCTGAAAGTTCTCATACAAATTCCGGCCAAAAGTCTGTCTTTCTTCAGTATCATCCATAGCTGTAATTATGCGGACACTCGGACTCTTTGTCTTGTACTTGGTTTCAAAGCCAGGCATCCGTTCCATCTTTTCAGGCGAGAATAGAATATATGACGTCATATTATCATTCCCTGCATCGATATAATAGTTCAGATAGCTTGCCGTATATGAATGGCCAACTAACGTATTAAAACCTGATGTTGGAATAATTCTGTCTATTTCCTTTGCCAAATCGGTATTAACATATTTATAAAACATTTCTCCGCTTGAATCAAGACTGTTGCCGGACAAGTCGTATCCTACATCATTTCTATTTCCGGGAGTTGAATAGTCGATTGCAACAACTGCCGTTGGAGGAATATAGTCAAAGGTCTGTAAATAAACGGCTGTCGAAGCGATCACATCAAAGGTATAATCTGCATCCAGGACAAACAGCACATTATACTTTACATTTGGATAAGCCGAAGCAGGTAAAGCAATCCTGAAAGAACGTGTATCATTATAAGTTAATGACCTAAATGAATATTGTTTCACATCCATTATGTTCTGTGATATGGCGATATTACAGAGAATAGCACACAAATATAAAAGTAGAAATATTTTTTTCATAACTCATATCTTAAAAAATTCATAACAGCCCATCCGCTGCGGTATAGATAATTATATTATTTTCTTCCATACTTCAGTACATTAGAGAACCTTTATATTCTTCATCCCAATCAAGTTGCAATAGGCCTTATTCCCCCTAGCGCTTTTTACTTTTTAAAGTCATTGTCTGCCAGAAAGAACACCAAGAAGCCGGAATCAATGCTTTTATATAAACAATAACCAACGATGACAAAGTTATAGATTTTTTCTGTATTGCGGATGCCTTTTGCAGAACTTTTTTGACGCTCTAATAAGGAAACATACGCTGATTACATCAGCAGTCTGTTGTTATCGTTCCACTCACCATAAAGAACGCCTTTTCGGGTGTTTTCTATAAATTTGTCAAGCCGCTTTCTGAACAGCTCGGGCTGACGTTTCTTTATCTGGATGGTGTCAATACGCACACGCTTATACAGCTCGGGCAGGCGGCAGAAATTCTGCCACACCACAGGGTCCGACTTCAATTCTTTCATTACATCATCGTCTATCACAAATCCCTTGTCCGTCATATCCGGCAACACGGCTCTGCCGGCATCTGTCATCAGCCCGAGCCTTTCCATCCTGCGACATCTTTCCTTGTTCAGTTCCGACCAGTTGCTGCGTGGCTTTCTCGGGCACAGCCTCTGTGCCGTCACTCCGTCTGCCAACTTCTTTGTCGTGCTGTCTATCCATCCGAAACACATCGCCTCTTCTACAGCATCTATATACCAGAACGTGCCGTCGTCAACAGGTCTTCCACGTTTCACCACTACCCAACATTCCGGCTCCTTATCATGATTCTGCATCAGCCATTCGCGCAGTTCATCACGAGACTTGACGTTCAGCAAATTATTTATTGTCATATACTGCAAATGAGCATTTCTTTATCTAACATTTCTTTATTTCTGTAACAAATATAATTTCTATTCCAACAATCAATTATTCTTCTTGAAATTCTCAGCCTGCTCAAGAATTTCTTTGAATACTTCATCGTTTGTTACAGGAGGATAACCATGTTCAGCCAACACTACGATAAGATCCATTTTCAGTTCGGCTTTGATATCGTCACGAGTTGACCAATCTGTATATTTAGATTTGTCATCCACAATCTTCTTTATTTCGGCAGCAAGCACCAGCAATTTATCTTCAGGATATTCAAATCCAAACTGTTTGGCTATTGCTTTCAGTATGTCATAAAATGCCTTTTCTTCATAACTTATTCCTAGACCTTTATACGAAGATTTTTCTTTGTTTATCTCTTTCAGGAGCATTGCCATCTGGTTGGCAACTTCCGTAACCACTTCATCGGCAAATACAGCACTGTCGCGTCTGTCATTATATTTATCAACAAGGTCGTTAAGCCTTTTTGAAAAGTCTACGCCCTGCATCTTGTTTACTTTCTTAAATTCGGTAATAACCATGCGCAACAGCCTTTCCATAAGTTTCACTTTTGTGTTGGGCATTTGCATCTTTGCCAGCCTTTCCATATATTCCTCGCTCAGCACATCAAGATTTTCCTTATCGTTGCCTATGCGGATTATTTCTTCCACGCCTTCCGACTGTATTGCGTCTTCTATCATTGCCCTGACCCTTCTGTTCATTTGTGAGGCATCAGGAGCTTCGCCCTTTGTCAGTTTGTATATGACAGCCCGCACGCCGGTAAAGTAATGTATGTCTTCCCTGTCCGAGAAAGTTATTTCCTCGCTGTTGCTGCATAAGTTGAAGGCGGATTTCAGTTTCTTTGTATGCCCCATAAACAGATTTTCCTGTTCTTTGGTGCGTTGCATGAATTCAGCTCCACGGTTAAGACATTCCAACTGTTCCAACGGACTGCCGTTTGTGAATTTCGAATAGTCAAAGCCGTTGAACATACGTCTTATTATGTCGAGCTCGTCTTTTACCATGACGATTGACTTTTCAAGACTTTCAACCGAATCAGAGTCTGTTTCGCCTTGTGCGTAATGCTTCAAGGCTGTATTCATATTGTTCTTTATTCCGATATAGTCAACAATCAGTCCCTTGTCCTTTCCCGGATATACTCTGTTTACGCGTGAAATGGTCTGTATTAGCGTATGCTGTTGCAGCGGTTTGTCAATATACATTGTGTCAAGACAAGGTACGTCGAAACCCGTAATCCACATATCTACCACAATGGCTATCTTGAAGTTAGATTTCGGATTCTTAAATGCTTCCGCAAAACTTCTTCTGTCGTCGTCCGTTCCCAACAGATTATACAAGTCGGGCTCATCGTCTTTTGTGCGTGTCATTATAAGCTTCATCCGCTCTATCGGCCGTTCCTTATTGCCGTATAGGGCTACAGGTTCGGCTGCCATGGCATAGTCTTTCTTTTCTTCTTCCGGCAGCTTCACCCATTCAGGTCTTAGGGCTGCGATTTTCTTATAAAGATTATACGCTATTGTACGGTTAGAGCATACAAACATTGCCTTACCAACTACGGTGCTGCCTTCTTCAACGCGTTTCTCATAGTGCGCGATGAAGTCCTCAGCCACGGCCTGCAAGCGGTCTGAATCACCAAGTATGCTTTCCATCTTGGTTACGGCTTTCTTGCTTTCCTCTATCTGATGCTCGTTGCTGCCTTCCTCTGCACATTGCTTGTAGTATTCTTCTATCTCATTCAGCTTTGCATTGTCGAGCAATACTTTTGCTGCGCGTCCTTCATACACTATGCGCCTTGTTATATCGTCTGCCACCGATTCTGTCATGGTATAAGCGTCAACAACTTTTCCGAACACGTCGATAGTTGCGTCTATCGGCGTACCTGTAAAGCCTACGTATGTGGCGTTTGGCAGCGAGTCGTGCAGATATTTGGCAAAGCCGTAGCTTCTCTTCAGCCCGAGTTCGGTCTGTTTTATGTTCTGTTGCAGATTTGTCTGCGAACGGTGCGCTTCATCGGATATGCAAATAATGTTTGCCCTGTCTGACAGCAGCTTGGTGTCTTCGGTAAACTTATGGATTGTTGTAAGAAACACTCCGCCGCTTGTCCGTCCTGCAAGATACTCACGCAACTTGGCGCGGCTCTCCACTTCAACCACACAGTCGTCGCCGATGAATGTCTTTGCCTTGGCAAACTGTTCTGATAGTTGTATGTCAAGGTCGGTGCGGTCAGTGATAAGCACTATGGTAGGACTGGCAAAAGCCTTGCTGCGCATAAGCATACGGGTAAGAAAGAGCATCGTAAAGCTCTTTCCGCAGCCTGTCGCGCCGAAGTATGTACCGCCCTTCCCGTCGCCGCCTTCATGCAGGCGCGAGTGTTTAAGGATATTGCCAAACAGCTTATGCGTGGCAAAAAACTGCGGATAACGGCATATAATCTTGCTCTCCGTCTTCGACGAGTCGGGCATGTAAACAAAGTCTTTCAGTATGCTCAGCAGGCGTTTCTTGCCGAACATGCCTTTCACCATTGTTATCAGCGAGTTTATGCCGTCGTCGGGCTTGTCCTCGCTGTTCACCTTACGCCATGAATAAAAGAACTCGTAAGGCGTAAACAGCGAGCCATATTTGTTGTTCACGCCGTCGCTTATTACTATTAAGGCGTTATATTTAAACAGTTCGGGTATGTCGCGGCGGTATCTTACGGTCAGCTGTCTGTAAGCGTCCATTATAGTTGTGTCTTCCTTAACGGCACTTTTAAATTCTAACACTACTACCGGCAGACCGTTTACATAGACTATGCCGTCTGGAATACGCTTTACGTCGCCTTGTATTTCGAGCTGGTTCACTATGCGGAACGTGTTGTTGCTCTCGTTCTCAAAGTCTATTGGCTCGATAAACAAGTCCGGCTGCGTCTTGTCTTCACGCTTCAACGAAAAGCCCTCTGTCATAAGGCGGTAGGTGTTCACATTCTTGTCGTACAGCAAAAATCCGTTTGCTGCCGTAAGCTTTGCTATCACGCTTTCCACCTCAAGCTCCGTTATCCCGTCTTTCGCATAGCGACTCCGCAGATATGCGCACAGGTCTTCACGAAGAATTACATCGCTCGCTTCTTTGTTTATTTCTTCGCCGTTGGTATATATGTAGCCCTCTTGCTGAAACAACTCCATAATGGACATTTCAAGGGCGTGTTCGTTGAAGTGTGACATAACTATTTAATTTAATGGCTTTTTAATAATGTCTTGGATTATATCAATAATCTGATTGAATTCATTAAAATCAAAATCTTTAGCATATTCGGCATCTGACTCTATTAAATCCACAAATGATTTTTTTGTTAATGCCACATTTGTCCTCTGTTGCAAATCTGCCGAGAGAAATACCTTATTGTCTATAATTCCATTAATTTCTACTTTGTGTTGAATTTGGGATATTTTAGTTTGGTATTTACCATCAATGCTATTCCCGCTAGGATAGAATTCTTGTCCTAAAAACAATCTACGACGATTTATATCTTCTTTTAATAAATCTCCTTTTTGATAATAATGTTCTATTGATATTGACCTTCCATAAATGTTCTCGTTCACCAATGGAATAGCAAAAGCATAAACATTACTGTTCCCAAATGTTTTATATTGTTGATGTTCTACATCAAGATATTCCAAATATGTTTTTGAATCTCGATCAAAAATTCCTATAACGATTTTCCTTTGTCTTATCTTTGACAAATTATCAAGCATAGATTGTAGTTTGGAATCACCCCAGTCATCCGGAACTTCATAAAAATCAACGTCTATATCTTTCCTTCCCAGTTTATTAATTGCATTTCTAATATGTCGATAATCTGTTTTACCCTCTGTAATAATTATTGGTTTACTATTACTTTCAATCTTAGAGACTAAATCATTATATTTATCAGCATATCGTTGATTTTCACCAACCATCATATAATAAACTTCTTTATATAAGTCGTTATTGGTTGGAGAACAAGTAATACCATTATTGTCCAAATCTATTATTTGGGAACGTTCTACCATTGTATCAGCAAGCCCCATGTTTAAGAATGGAGAGTGAGAACTTACTATAAACTGAATATTAGGGAATAGTTCAAATAGCTTTGGCAAAATATCTTTTTGTAACGTAATATGAAGATGCTTATCAACTTCATCTATTAAAACTATCCCATTTATATTATTTAATTGTATATTATTATGGTTGTTATCAGCTTGGTGTAAAATCTCACCAAATATAGAAATCAACGATAATTCACCTGCTGATAAATTAAATATCGATGGGCATATGCATCTTGAATTGTTTTCTGTTATATCATTCATAATAGCAATTCTAGTTGAACCACTATTTCTTCTACCTATGCCTAATCCTACTATTCCTTCATAATGTTTCGAAGATAATGCGCTTGATACAATTTTATTAAGATTATCCCATACACATGTTTTTTCTGCAGAATGGATAGCTATTGGAAACAATTTGTTGTCCTTCTTAATAAATCGTGTTTCTTCATTTAATTTCATATCAAGCAATACATCCAAAAACCAATTAACTAATGTTGGTAAATCTGAGATTACTTCTATCTGATTTTCAAGATAGCCATTGAACTTATTCTTTATTGCATAATCCAATTTGATATTATAAGGTTCATTAAGATAACTTGGTGTTTCGTATCTATATGAAGGGAAATATGTTAATACAGAATTAGAAAAGATATCCTTTATTTTCTTCTCATCATTCAATGACCAATACTTGATATTATTTAATTCAGAAAGTGTATTACGAATTTTAGCAAACTCAATTTTAGAATCCAGAATAATGACTGAATTGTATTGCTCCTCCGTACATTTATTGCGAATATCAACATAATCTATATACTCACCATTGTATTCAAACCGCAAATACACATAGGAAGGATTTTCAGGATTAAGATTATACAATGAAGAAGATATTCGATAATATTTATTTTCTCGGCCTTCAAATTCATTATGAAATACATCTCTCGCCAACTCATAAAAGGCATCTGTTATGTGGGAAAGGATTGTAGTTTTCCCATTCCCATTAATTGCGGACAAAACATTTATGCCCTTTTCTTTGAAATCTAGCACCAAATGCTCAAATGGTGCACGATTAATAAATATTGCTTTTACTAAACTAAATGACATAATTTTATTGTTTAGATTTCCCCATCTTCACTAAAAGCAAAGACTGTAATTTATGTAAATATAGGTTTCCCGTTTTCTTAAGTTTACACTGATGAAAGATATGGGATGATTGCTGTTCAAACAAGCTCAAAGTATATTCATTGGGTATCAGTACATCCATTCCTTTCAAATCCGTTTGAGTAATCAAACTTTGCACTCCACCCTTAACTATTTCATTGTAATCAATTGACCGCAAAATTTGATAGCAATATTCATAATATTGGGATTTGATTATAAGAACATTATCGGCACAAAACACCTTACCGTTATAACGATTAACGACTCCTAATGTACCAACGCGGCCAATGGTTATGAAACTCATGTCTTGATTATAAATTTGCGAATAACCAATTATTCCTGATGCACCAGCAATTGGCCATAGATAAGTTTCTGTTTGCTGTACAGATTTATTCTTACATGTTTTACCACTATTAACTTCTGCAATTTCTTCAAGTGTTCCCATTCTCCATCCTTCAGGCAAATTATTTTTGTCTATTCCGTCAACAAACATTTTGCGGTAAATGGCTTGGGCTGTTTCTTCCAATTTTACGATTAGCTGTTCATTGAGCTTTATACGTTGCTGAATAGCATTGTATTCTGCAACTAATTTTCGTTGTTGGTCAATTGGCGGGATTGGTAATTTCATATCTAACAAAGCACTTTTAGTCATACCTCCACGTACATCGCAATCAGTATAAAACCATGCTTCTTTATCAAAGTGTGGATTGCGGAACCACATCATTAAATATTCAGGTAGCAAAGATTCTAATTGTGATATTTGAAATACAAAATAAGCCGGAGAAACTATAACGGACTCATTATTTTCAAGCATAGCCATTGGAATTTTTTCATCTCGTCCTACGTGCATAAGATTACATGCAAACTGATTCTTGGTAACAACTTTATAGTTTGACAAATCTGTTCCAATAACATTAGCAACGGAAGGCATAAAATACTTTCCAATATTTATGCCCATCAGTTTCGTTACCTTCAAATCCCGATTCCTTATATCCACTTCGCGGATATAATCGCCCAATCGTTTGTAGTTTGTCTTACTCATAATTGTTCTTGTTTATCAGGTTTACAACTACTTTCACCATCACATCTTTTTCTTCTGTGCGGCTCTCGGCTATCATCAGCGTAAGGGCAACAAGAGTGTTGTCGGCAATGCGCTTCGTGCCGTCAGGATTATAGAGAATGCCGTTACCTGCCATAAACCATAAGAAGAGGGTTGCAGCAATGCGCTTGTTGCCGTCGCTGAACGAATGATTCTTAGTTACAAGATAAAGCAACATGGCGGCCTTTTCTTCTACTGACGGATAAAGGTCTTGCCCGCCGAAAGTCTGATATATCTGCCCGATGGAACTCTTGAACGAATCGTCTTTCTCATTGGCGAACCACTGGCTGCCGCCGAATTTCTCTTTCAGTTCTTCTATTGCCTGCATGGCTCCTTCGTAGGTAGCACGAAACTTGGCTTCGTTAGTGGTCTGCTCCACAGCCAGCTGCTGGTAATCGTACTTGTCCAAAGTATCAAGGGCATAAGCATAATCGGCAACCACTTCCACCAGATTGAGCGCATCGTCAGAAGTCAGTGCCTCTTGTGCCTTGACCGTTCTGCCCAATACGTTAACAAGCTGTTTCAGCTCCGTATAGTGTTGTTCTGTCAGGGCCTTATTGACGGCATAGCCTTTTATTAAATACTCTTTCAGCACCTTGTTTGCCCAAATACGAAACTGCGTACCACGCTGGCTTTTTACACGATAGCCCACGGAAATGATGACATCCAAAGAATAAAAGGCAACAGGCTGTTTCACCCCATCAACACGCAAAAAATGCGTGTTGTTCTCTTTTTCAAGTTCACCTTCGGAAAAGACATTATTGATATGTTTTCTTATGGTCTTTTCATCCCTGTCAAACAGAATGGCCATCTGGTTAGCTGAAAGCCATACTGTATCGTTTTCCAATTTCACGTCAATGGACGTTTGTCCATCAGCCGTTTGGTAGATTACAATCTTATCATTCAAGTCCATACCCCAACTCTTTAAACAGGTTCAACAACTCCTTTCTGCTTTCCTCCTCCTGTTTCAGCAAATCTTTCATTTCAGTTTGCAGCTCTTTCATCTTTGTGTCGAAGTCTACGCCTTCGTCACGGCTCTTGAACTCAATGTATTTGCTCGGTACGAGCGACCAACCTTTAGCCTCTATTTCTTCAAGAGTAGCCGAATAGCAATATTCAGGCACATTCTTATAAGTCTGCTCATAACCTTCGCGTTGCCAGTTATGGAAGTTTTCAGCTATCTGTGCTATCTGTTCTTTTGAGAACTGAATGTATTTCTTCTCGAACGGTTCCCCCCACTGGCGCAGGTCTATAAACAGCACTTCATTCTCGCGATTACGATATTTCACGGTCTTGCCGTTCTGCTCCACAGTGCGTGCCTTACGGTTGCCTGCCAGTATCCAGAGAGTTACGCTTATGTCGGTAGAATAAAACATATTGCGCGGAAGAATAACGATGGCTTCAACCAAGTGATTCTTCAACAGCTGCCGGCGTATGTCAAGCTCCGTTCCGTCGCCGCTCAACGCACCGTTAGCCAGCAGGAAGCCGGCCATGCCGTTTGCAGACATCTTTGAAACGATGTTGAGTATCCATCCATAGTTGGCATTGCCGGTGGGCGGAACTTCATATCCTTTCCAGCGCGGGTCGTCAACAAGCTCGTTTTCGGCACGCCACGACTTCTGGTTGAAAGGGGGATTTGCCATAATGAAATCAGCTTTCAGGTCTTTGTGCTGGTCGTTATGGAACGTATCGGCAGCCTGCTCGCCAAGATTGTTGGCTATGCCACGTATGGCAAGATTCATCTTTGCCAGCTTGTATGTGGTGTTGGTATATTCCTGTCCGTAGACAGAAATATCCTTTTTGTTGCCGTGGTGAGCCTCGATAAACTTCATGCTCTGCACAAACATGCCGCCAGAACCGCAGCAGGGGTCGTAAATCTTACCGCGATAAGGCTCTATCATTTCGGCAATAAGGTTTACAATGGTCTTCGGCGTGTAATACTCGCCCTTACCCTTACCTTCGGCAATGGCAAACTTGGCAAGGAAATATTCATATACACGGCCTATCAGGTCGTTTTCAGGGTCTTTCAGAGTGTCTATATCATTTATCACGTCGAGCAGCGCAGCCAGCTTGTTGCGGTCGAGCCCCAACCCTGAATAATAATTGCTGGGCAACGCACCGCGCAGTGTGGGGTTGTCTTTCTCCACGGTAGCCAGCGCCTTGTCTATCTTTATGGCAATGTCGTTTTGCTTGGCATTCTCCATGATGTAGCTCCAGCGGCTTATCTCGTTCAAATAAAAAACGTTCTTGGCATTATAGAAAACAGGCTGGTCGACAAACGCGCCCTTGCCGTCGGCAATAAGTTCGTTCTTGCGTTGCATGAAACGGTCGTAAGCATACTTCAAGAATATCAGGCTTAAAACCACATGCTTGTATTCTGACGGCTCCACCGAGCCACGCAATTTATTAGCCGATTCCCAAAGGTTTTCTTCCATACTTTTTTGTTTCACCTGTTTTTTCGCCATAATATTTTTTATTAAATATAATCAACACTAAGTTCATTAATAACGCCACCATCAGCTGCACTATCAGAAGTAACATCAGCTGGATTTCAAGCGGTGCACACGAAGAACAAAGATATAAAAATATTTTGTAAATACCACATCGTTCAAAAAAATTTTTGAATCAAAAATGCCATAATACAAAATCTGTTATTAGTATTCGGTCTGTATTTTTGCTTTATTTTGAGCGGCTTTTTGTTGGATTTTTTGCAGGCACTTATGTAATTTATAATTGGCTACGCCGAACTTCGTTTCATAATTCATAATTGGATTAGACTGAACTACGTTTCATAATTAGCTTGCGCCAATAGAACCCAAAAGGCGGGCTGAAAGCATGAATAAATAAAATTGATAAAGCTATGTGCGGTCTGAAGCCGATTGGGGATTATACCGTTTCATGACAAAACTTATCAAAAACAACAATAACAACAAATACTTTCCTGTGTTTTATATCCACCTTATTATATCCCCAAAACAAACCTATGACTTACGCATAAAAAACCTATGACTTTTGATGCAAAAGTGGCCGAGTTACGAGGCAAAACTCAGCCATTAACAGTTTAGAAGTAAATGCATTGAACTTGCTTAACAAGAAGCCACATACAAAGACGCAATCTTTCAATTTAAAACATAAAACAATAGAAATACTTACGATTTTTCGAGATTGCTTTTATGACGCAAATGTATGGACGTGAAAAGGCGACCGGACTGGGGAGCTGACAAATATTAATCGGGCTATTGGGAATAAGAAATAACGCTCATGTCAATGTTACGGACTACGGGGCAGCTATGGTTTATGGTATTGCGATTGATAAAAAAGTCATAAATAATGTTACGCAAAACGTGATGTAATAAAGCAAATTGACTGAAAAACGTCATTTTAAAAGGCAAGGACGAAAAATAATGGCTCCGTTGGCAAATTTTTATTTTGTAGTTATGCCAATTTGCATTATCTTTGCAATAAGATAAGCTGCATCTCGGCATAATATTCAAGCAAGACTTGATGATTCTGCTCGCGGTTTGCATTATCTTTGCATAAGATAAGCGGCATCTAGGCATAACATTCAAGCAAGCGTGATGATTCTGCTCTCGGTTTGCATTATCTCTGCAATAAGATAAGCGGCAGACAGGACTGACCGGGGAGACAGGACGCACGGACACGACTGAGAGCTGCTTTATCTGAAGAAGAAGACAACAACGTTGAAGGCTCCATGACGACGCCAGCCGGAGGGAGACAAGACATATATAGCACGCATAAACAAAAGACATTCAGGACATGAACAAAAGCGACAGCATAGTCATTATACCTACGTATAACGAGAAAGAGAACATCGAAAAGATTATAAGGGCGGTGTTCTCGCTTGAAAAATGTTTTAATATTCTCGTGATAGACGACGGCTCGCCCGACGGCACCGCGGCTATAGTTCACCGACTGATGGAGAGCGAGTTTGCCGACCGTCTGTTTATCATTGAGCGCAGCGGCAAGCTGGGCCTGGGCACGGCATACATAACGGGCTTTAAATGGGCCCTGGAGCACGGATATGACTATATATTCGAGATGGACGCCGACTTCAGTCACGACCCCAACGACCTGCCGCGCCTCTATTCGGCATGCCACGACGAGGGCTACGACGTTGCCATAGGCTCGCGCTACGTGAGCGGAGTGAACGTGGTTAACTGGCCTATAGGACGCGTGCTGATGAGCTATTTTGCATCTAAGTATGTGCGCATGGTGACGGGCTTCAAGGTGCACGACACCACTGCCGGATTTAAGTGCTACAAGCGCCGCGTGCTCGAGACCATAGAGCTGGACAAGATACGCTTCAAGGGCTACGGTTTCCAGATAGAGATGAAGTTTACGGCATACAAGATAGGCTTCAAGATTAAGGAAGTGCCCGTGATATTCGTCAACAGACGTGAAGGCGTATCGAAGATGAGCGGCGGCATATTCGGCGAGGCTTTCTTCGGCGTGATGCGTCTGCGCTGGGACGGATGGACACGCAAGTATCCTAAGATTAAAGACTGACAGAAGAAAGGGACATGCAGCAGGGCCGCTCCCTGCTGCAACACCATAACCACAACAACGCCGAACGGTCTGTAAGGACGCAAGACGATACAGACATAAAGCGCAAGCCGCGCAATATCAGAAGACGAGCAAGGGAAAGAGCGCCCCGGCTTATCAGACACGACAACGCTCACCGAGGCAGACTAGGCTGCCACAGATGCAGCAGGCATCACAGACAGGTTAACCGCAAATATTATTCTAACGAAAAAACGATAAAAACAACTAACAATGAGATACATCTACCGAATATATCAAATATGCATCGCGCTGCCGATAATACTCGTGCTCACCATACTTACGTCGCTCACCACGAGCGTGGGCTGCGTGCTTGGCAACGGTCACTTCTGGGGCTACTATCCGCCTAAGCTGTGGGCAGCAGCCATACTTAAGGTGCTGTTTCTGCCGGTAAAGGTTGTGGGACGCGAGAACCTGAAGCACAACGAGTCGTATGTGTTTGTGAGCAACCATCAGGGCTCGTTCGACATATTTCTGATATTCGGTCATCTGGGACGCAACTTCAAATGGATGATGAAGCACCAGCTGCGCAAGATTCCTCTCGTTGGCTTTGCCTGCGAGATGTCTCACCAGATATTTGTAGACAAGCGCGGCCCGAGCAAGGTAAAGGAGACATACGACAAGGCACGTCACACGCTGAAGGACGGAATGAGCGTGGTGGTGTTCCCCGAAGGCTCGCGCACGTTTACAGGTCATATGGGTACGTTTAAGCGTGGCGCCTTCATGCTTGCCGACGAGCTTCAGCTGCCCGTAGTGCCGCTGACCATCAACGGCTCTTTTGACGTGCTGCCAAGGACAAACAAATGGTTCTGGGTGAAATGGCATCCGCTGACACTGACTATCCATAAGCCGATATATCCCGAAGGACAGGGTGCCGAAGACATAAGCAAGCGCATGGACATAAGCTATAAGGAGATTATGGCCGACCTGACTCCGAAATATCAGGGGTATGTGAAGAATCCGAATCAGTAGATTCGTTTTAAGTAGTTAAAGTAGTTAGAGGAGTTATCGCCAACGGAGTTGGCTAGGAGTTAAAGTCATATGCTAACGTAGTGCGTATTTAAGTGAAGAACTAAGAGTGAAGAGTGAAAAATCCAATTGCAAACGTATTGCTTACAAGTAGAAACCACAATAACATTTGGATTTTTCGTTTTTCACTTTTAACTTTTCACTTTCG
>UMEZ01065605.1_pt1 | contig 21397 bp, 27 predicted proteins | sample 1964841 | NCBI WGS metagenome assembly UMEZ01 (sample SAMEA4836029, study PRJEB28245) | human gut metagenome | biome: gut microbiome; material: fecal sample | place: Denmark | collected 2008 | reverse complement strand
GTGTAACTGCTAAATAATTATGCAAATATGCACATGGATGTAAATCAATTTGTTTATCTTGCACAGTTTCATTATAATCTTCTATTGTTGTAGCATAAGACCAAGCTTGATATGAAGGATGTGCAACCTCTCTTAATGCATGTCCTGTAAATGCTTGTACTATTCCATCTTTTCCATTTACTATTTCCGCTTCAGTCCATTGTTTTAGTTCTATAATAATAGCTGTATTTTTTAAATTACCATCTTTTCCTGTAATAATAAAATCTACTCTTTTTGATGTGTTTGGTATTTTAAATTCAATAGCAATACCAACATTACCAGGAATATTATTATCTATTAAAACTTTCAACATATATTGCATAGAATTTTTCCATGCATCTCTTTCTGATTTAGAAGTATGGTACCCCATTTTTTCATAAAATGTTCTATCTATATTTTCTTCTATTTTATCTTGTACAACATCTTCTACAAATAATTGTTTTGTTGCTTCATACACTATCATAATAATTGCCCCCATTAATTATTATCTAAAGTTTATTATATTTTGTACTTACTCCCTTTGCTTTTTCAACTGGATATTTCTTTTTTGTCTTTTCTAATTTTTTCATTATTATTTCTTCAGGACTAACGCCTAATTTCATTGCCATTTGTATGCAGTATGTAAATACATCTGCCAACTCTTCACATACTTCATCTTTATTATAATTTTCACTATTCCATTGAAAACATTCTAATAATTCACCCGCTTCAATAGAAATAGATTTTGCTAAATTTTCTGGTGTATGAAATTGTCCCCAATCTCTTTCTTCATTAAATTGTTTTATTTCTTGCATTATCTTTTCCATAATACTCTCCTATAACTTTCATCAATCTATTAAAAGTTATATCATAAATTTCATTTTTCCTCAACAAATCTGGGAATTTTTGTAACTTTTTGTCTATTTTTATTCTGCATGTTTTTACTTTAAATTCTTCTTTGATTCTACTTTTTCTCCCGAGAAGGCAAGAATAGATGTCAGCCGACATCCCCAAACAGCTTTTTGTTTTGCTCATCTTTTATCTGCCTAGAGTCCACCCAACAAAACACCCCAAGAAATTAACTTCCTGGGGTTGTATTATTATAGTTTTTACCTCTATCGCATGGGTATCTATGACAATTTATTAATATAGCAAATTTAGAATTATTTATTACATTACTTCTTTTATATTTTCTTAGTTAAATTATCTAATTCATTATATATATTATCAGATTTAATTATATTAATAAACTCTTTATCCGTTAAACAAATCATATCTAAATTATAATTATTCAGTACTGATTTCATTGTATTCTCATTTCTCATATGAATTAATGGTGCAACAAAAATTCCTACAGTTTTATTTCTTGATCTTTCAGAGTGTAAGCGAATATGATCTGGAACAGATGAACATTCCGCACTAAATTGCATAGATTTTGATTTTATTGTAGTTAGTTCAAGTACGTAATCTGTATTATTAATAGTAAATACTATATCACATGTGCCTGTTTTTCCTCCTGGTGCTTGCGTAGGTAATAAATATTTCCCAATTTTCCCATTCCATATAACTTCATCAATTTTTCCCTCTGCTTTTAAATTGCTAAGCAACTTAAAGAATAAGTATTCATAATAAGCTCCTCTCAATGATTTATCTTCTAATTTATTAATACCAACAACTTTATTTAACACCTCTAATTGTTCTTTGAAATTTCCCGCAAAATTTGTACATTCAGAATGTTCTATTATTTTTTTTATAATCTCTTCATTGCTATCCTTATCTGCTATCTCTGTAACATTTTTTGTGTCCAAAATTATTTTTATATCATCCATTCGCTCAATAACAATATTTTGTTTGCTAATTGTTTTTCCTTCTTCATAATTGCATACTTCTACATCATATTCCTCATTCATAAATAATGGATAAATAATTGAACTTTTACTTGGTATAACATCACAATTCAAGAGTTTTTCATCCTTTTTTATTAGAATATAAACAACATCATCTGAATGGTTCTCAAAACTAATATCAATAGGTGGAGATATTCTATCTGGATTTCCTATATATTCTATCCATAAATCCAAATTGTTTTTAAAATCATATGTACGTATTGAAGTATACTTATTATAAATAATTTCTTTTACATATTCTTTATATTGTTCTTTAATTGTAATTGCACTAAGTTTTTCTTTTAAATTATTAGGCAAAATTCTTATTTTATCTATAATACCTGTTAAAACACATAGTGACTGATAATAGCCTGAAGATGCAGCTTGTACTAAAGTAATATTTCCAATATGCGTTTTTTTAAATGCTTCTATAATCTCTTTTCTTTCAATGCTAGGCATTTCTCTAAATTTTTTTATTTTTTTTAATGTTAATTCAAATTCTGATTCATCATGCATTTGAAATACAAAATAAGCTAACTCTTCAATATCAAGATATTCTAACTCTAATAATAGTTTTAAAGTGATTCTAAATGGAAATACAAATATATTTTCACAATCTTTTAATATGACCGGATTAGTAATTTGTAATTTTTCCATTTGATAAAGAATTTTTTCTGATTCTTGAATTGTTTTATCCTTATCTTCAACTAAGTTTCTTATTGGTTCCAATTCTCCTTTATGATAATTCCATAATTCATATCCAGCTTTTGTTATACATACAGTATTAGGTGTAGTGTTAACATTAATATAAGCAAATCCCAAATACTGCGGTATAGATGCAAATAATGTTCTAATCGCTTGTGGTGATATGTTTTTTCCATCTCTAGTAGCACCTAATTTTTTTAAATTCACTCCTAAATTGTTTTGTTTTCCTGGATTCCAAGTAGTCCTATCATAATTCCTTTCAATTATTCCATCTAATAAACAAATAGTTTGATGTAGATTTACTCTTTTAGGAATTAACCAAACTTCTTTACTACGATTTCCCTGTGCCATATTAATCATCCTTTCTTAAAACTATAACATTATCTAAATTAATTTTTCCGCCATTTCCATTTCTAGGAATATTTATATATGGATTTTTTATTATATAACTAAACTTATCCTCTAATACAAATCCATTATTTATTGCTATTTCAGCTAATATTTCAGAACTTTTAATATTGACTTTTCTAATATTGCTATCTCCTATAACTATAACATAATGACCATTTTTCTTTAAGCATTCTTTAACTTGTGCATAGTTCTGTTTCATATCGTCAAAAAATCTTTTAACAATTAATGCTCTTTTTTCATCTTTAGGATAAATTTCATTATATACTTTTTTTAGTGTTTCACTTTCTTGTAATATTGATAAGTCCTCTTTTTCTTCTACCGTTTTTATTTTTTCAGTACCAACATATTTTTTCTTTTTTTCTCTTAATTGTTTTTCTGATAATAATCCTAGCCATAAATTTTCCAACCTCATTGTTCGTCCATAATCAAATGCATTTATATATGGAGGAGAAGTTATAACAAGACTAACTTTTTTATTTAAATCAAATTGTAATGCATCACCATTTAATATTTCTACATTTCCCAAATCCTGTATTTCAGATAATTTTTCAATTCCTTTATAATATTTTTTATAGATTTTTGTAAGTTCATCTTTAGGTTTACCTGGTATTTTTTTTATTTTTGTAGATACATAAGGTTTTGGTGATGAATCATCTGTATATGAACATTTTTTTATAATGCTAACAAAGCAAACCTTAAAAAAATCTTTTATTTTTCTACTATCTATCTCATTTATTTGTTTTAATAGCTTACCTAATTCTTCTATATTATCGTCTGGAAACCAATGATTTAAATTATCAATTTCTGGTACTTTATATTCTTTTACATTTTTATACTTTAAAATTATATTTTTAAATGTTTTATCAATATTCTCTACTTCTTCTTTACTATATTTTTCTGTTTTTACTTTAGATATTAATTTAGCCACATCATCAATCTCAAGTCCATAAGCATTGTTACCGTTTATTGCTGCTTCAACTAATGTTGTTCCACTTCCAGTAAATGGGTCTAATATTGTTTCACTCTTATCATTTATATATTTATTTATTGCCCATCTAGGTATTTCTGGAATAAACTTACATGGATATTTAAAAAAACAATGCGTATAGGAGTTAACATTATTTTGATTTATTGAATAAGTCGCTCCAAATTTATTATTAATTGGTAAATTATCTATTTCTATTATTTCTTTATTAAACATATAACACTCTCTCTTAAAAATTTCTTTTCGTTCAAAACTTCTTTATATTGTTGTGAACTGGGTATAATATATCTACATACATCAATTTGATCAATCTTAAATCCTATTTTTTCTGCATATTCAGCAAGAATCAAATCTGTAGGAATAACAGTTCCTCCATAACATGAATTACCAACAATTATAGCACAAAAACCATCTTTTTTTAGTTTCATAAATGAACTATTAATAATTTCAAACATATCATTAAAATAGTCTTTTAACATATAAGGTATCTTCTTGTCCCATAACTTTTTCCCTTTTAACTTATTTATTTGCTCATTTAATAATTTTGAATTATTTATGCTATATTCATTTTCATCTAATAATGAATTTAAATGTGATCTTATAGTGATATTTCGTAGTTTTTTTAAGTCACTATATTCTTTTACAAAATCTCCAAACCATAATTCTAATTTATATATTTCTGTATAATCAAAACAATTTGCATATGGTGGAGAATATATAATTCCACTTATTGATTCATCATTTATATACTTACTCATGTTAAGTGATGTATCATTAATAACTTTAATAGTTTTTTTTATATTGTTATCTTTTATATCTTCGTAAATTTGCATATACTTTTTTTCTAAGTATTGTTTTATGTCTACAATATAATGTTCAATTTTTATCTTGTTTTTTCTAATCTTTAGCCCATTTCCTGACTTTCTATATTTAGAAAAAATCTCTATTGAAGACAGCCAACCTATTAAAAATAAATTTCTTATTTTTTCATTAAAAATATTATCAATTCTTTGTTTTACATTCATCATATATTTTTCTATATCTTCTTCAAACACTTTATTACTTATTGATAAATTTGGTAAAGAATATTGTTTATTTAAATTATTAATATCTATTATATTAGTTATATTTTCTTTAAAATTTTCAATTTCTTCGTAATTATATTGAGTTGTTTTACATTTTGTTAAAAAATAAGAAAACGGATTAACTTCAAATCCATATGAATCCAAATTCATTTCATTAGCTGCTAATAAGGTTGTACCACTTCCAACAAATGGATCAACAATAATACCATTGTTATATTTATTATATTTATTAATTATATTTTTTACTAATTCTATTGAATATCCTTCTTTATATCTATACCACCTTTGCAGTGAAGTATCTAAATCTTTCGAATAATTTAAAAGACTTGTATAAGTTGCCTTAGTTTTTTGAGGATATCTAATATTAAATCTATTTTCCAATTCTTCTATCATATTGCTATCACCTTTCGATTTCTCATTCAAATTATATTCATTATTTCATATCTACAATATCATCTAATTTGCAGTCAAAAACTTTACAAATTCTAACTAATGTTTCCATCTTTACCATTTCATTCTTACCCATTTTAGCCATTTCATTTGTAGTTATACCTGCTTTCTCAGATAATTGTGTTTTATTAATCTTCTTGTCTATCATCAATTTCCATAGTTTATCATAATTTACTTGCATAAATTATTCCTCCATAAAACGATTTTTTATTACATAAACATTCTATCATTTTACTTTTTTTTATTCAAGATTTTCTTGAAAGTTTCAAGAAGTTTTTTAATGTCAAACTTGCTCCACTAACTTAATCTCTTATTTTATATACTTTATTAGACTAACCTGATTTTTTCGTTAACTTTCTTATTACAGTCTTTCTACAACTGCACAAATATATTTGACTTTTTGCACAATCAATATGAAAAAATGTTTTTTGTTTTTCAAAATCAATATTATAGTATTTCCTTGTTACCTCATCAGCTTTTATTATATGTTTTTTCATACAACAATAAATTATATTTCTTTCTTTGTTTTTTAATAAATTCTTACTCGTTTTTATTCTTTTCTGTAGGAAAAGCAAGAATAGATGTCAGCCGACATCCTCAAACAGCTTGAAAGCAGAGCTTTCAACACGGATGACACATAGTAAAAATGGCTGACATTTGTCAGCCATAGTATTTTTTATTCTACTATCCTGTTCACAATTTTTGTGAAACTTTACTCTTATGCTAGTTCCAGTAATTAGCATCTTCTATCTTTGTTTCAATGTATTTTGTTAGTTTATTTATAATAAGTTCTTCATTTCTTACACTATCTTTACATCTTTCCAATGCATAAGACACTTCATATGTAGTTATCTTTTTCAATAATTCTAATCTATCTTCTTCTCTTTTCTTTTTTACTAATATTCTTATTGCTATTTTAATTAATTCTTCTTCCTTTGCTTTATATAAATATAGCTTTATACTTTTTAATATTTTGCTTGCTTCTAAATCTATTTTACCAACTTTATATTCTTTTAGTACTTTTTGTGCATCTTCTAAATCTTTATCTGTAATTTTTTCTACTAGTTCTTCTTTTATTTCTGTTACTATTATTTGCTCTTTCTTCACTTCAACTGGTTTTATTTCTTTTTTCTTTTCTTCTACTTTTACCGCTTCATAAGTTTTGTGAATTACTTGTGGCTTAGGAGTTTCGCAATAATTGATATACACTATATTAGGCTTTCCTACATCATCCCAAACATCTTTTATTAGCCCTACTCTATTTAATTCTTTATGAATTTTAGTAACTGTATTTATAGATACATTTAAAGTATTCATTAAATACTTTCTTGGATTTTCTATATATACTTTTCCATCTTTATCTTTCTTTACATTTCTATTTTGTTGTATCAAATCTCTATAAACACAATATGCTACTTTTGAATTTAGTCCTATGTCTTTATATTTATTATCTTCAAACAAAAATTTATATAATTTAAAAAATCTATTCATACCTTATATTTTTAAAGGGATAACAACTTTAAATTATTGTTATCCCTTTTATGGCTTTTTGCTATTTCTAACTCTCCCACACTTTTTATTTATTTTTGAAATAGCTTTGTAAACCATTTTAATTCCTCCTAACTTAAGAATTTATAGAAGCATCTTCTTGTTTTTGTAAGTAATTATCTAGTGCTTCTTTTCTAAATAATACTTTTCCACCAACTCGTGAGCATGGTATTTTCTTTCTCTTTACTAGCTGTGTAACTAACCAGTATGATACTCCTAAATACTCTGCTGTCTCTTTCATTGTTAGAGTTGTTCTTGTTACTTTTTCAAGTTCCATATACTCACCTACCTTTCTAGCAATTGTTTGAATTACAATTACTAATTATAATTTTAATTGTATATTCAAGAATTAACCACTATACAATTAGAATTTTGATGTAGTTTTAAAAAGTTGTATGGTATTTTTGAACTTGTATATTTTACTTCAATTCTACACTTTTTCTTATAAATTATTGAAAATACTAAATTTCACAATTTTTGTGAACAGTATATTTACCTTTGTAATACAAATTTATTACTTTTTTCATCTTGTAATACATATTAAAAGCTCTGCTTTTAAGTTGTTTATGGTGTATGTAATACATCTATTCTTGCTGTTTCAGAAATAAAATAGATTAGTCCTTTTTAAAGGACTAATCTATAACTTGCATTTGATATTCCTTATTCTTTTATATTTTTATTTATATAAACAGCATAAGCAAGTGGTACTACTATTAAAAACATTGATGACACACATAATGATATTCCATTTTCAACGTTAAATATCGAAAGTGAATTTACGTCTGAATGAGTTATTATACAAGGAATAAGTGATTTGCTTTTATAAAATATAATAACAAATAAATATCCTATTGAAATTGCATAACATACTTGCATTAAAGTTGGAATTAAATCTGCACCATTTAGTAAATTAATAATATGACCTATTCCAAATGTAACAGCACTTACTATTATTGCACTTTTAACATTATCTTTTGCCATCATTTTAAATAGAAATCCTCTAAAAATAATTTCTTCTATAAACCCTACATTAATCATAGTTAAAATATAAAATACTATTTCAGCCATTGAATTATTAATATTAATTCCATTCCATAAATTAACTGAAACAATTAATAATAATGGAATAAAATATAGATATTCCTTTAATTTTGTTACTTTTGTTAATCCATAATACGATGTTCTTTTTAATATTTTAATTAATATTATTAAAAAAATAGAAAATATAGTATTTGTAATCATACTTCTATAATCTTCTATTCCAAAATTTTGTATACAGTATGAATTTACTATTATATAAGCTATTATTAATAATATACAAAATAAAGTTTCATGCTTTTCAAATACTTTTTTCATAATATTCTCACTTTCAAATTGTAATTTGTTATTCAGTAATAAATGGTTCAATATACTTTTGTATAAATTGAACTCTATCAAACACTAATGGCTTGAATGTTGCTGTAACCGATATAACAATATTTTTATCAGTATTAACATATATTACATTTCCACTATCTCCAATGGCTGAATAAATTTTCTTTTCTTCATCTATAATCCACCATAAATAACCATATTGCATAAATGCAAATTTTTCATCACACTTTATATATGGTGTTGTTATTTGTTCAATCCATTTTGAAGAAACTATTTGTTTATCATTATATATTCCTTTATTAAGACACATTTGTCCAATTTTTGCTAAATCTTCTGCTGATACACATAGTCCAAATCCTGATGTTACAATTCCTTTATTATCACAAAACCAACCATTTTTTTGGGTAGTTTTGATGTTACAAAACTAATATGTTCTTCTTTATTTATTACAATATAATTGTTTCTTTCTTTAATTCCAAGTGGCTTAAAAAGATATTTATTAGAAAATTCTAATGTCGTCATATTACTTACTTTTGTTATTATTGTACTCAATATGTGAATACCTAATGTTGAATACTTGAACTCTCCTGTAATACCATTTCTTCCACCTAACAAGTCAAGAACAGACTTTGTCCAATCTTCACTTGTGCATACTTTAGTCCAAGGTTCTGATTTATATTTATATGGTGCTGTCATTGTAAGTAAATTATATAAAGTAACTTCTTGTATTGTTTTTTCTCCTCTTTTTATAACATAATCAGGAAAGAAATCTAATACTTTTTGATTAACACTTTCTATTAGTCCTTTATCAATAGCAATTCCAATAAGTATAGCTATAATACTTTTTGTCACTGAAGCAATATGAACATTATCATTTTGTTTATAATTGTTCCAAGTATCATTATAAACAATTTCATTATTCTGAATTGCTACTATTTGACATATATTAGGCTGTTGTTCTTCTACAATATTATGCAATTCTTCTTTATTCATAAAATTACATCTCACTTTCAAATTACTATTTTATTTTTTCTTTTTATTTAGAAAATAGTTTGCTATTTTTAAACCTACTGCATAAGCAACTCCAAAACATACACCAAATATTATACATTTTAATACAAACTCCATAGAATTATCCTCCTTACAAATTACTATTTTTGCTATAAAACGAATTGTATAACCAATCCAACTATTACACATATTACTAATGCTAGAAATTCTCCAATTAAACTTCCCTTAATATGAAACCAATAATTATGATATTCATCTACCATATCTTCAGTACCTTTAAAAACAAAATATGGATCGTGGCAAAACCATATAATATCCATTACTACAGCATCATATATATTAACTATTGTCCATAGTAAGAATCCATATCCAAAGCCTTCTATAAAAGTTGTATATCCATTAACATACCTTAAAATTAAACTTATAATAGCTATAATTAAAATTGATGCTAAACTTTTAGCTAATATTTTATTTTTTTGTGTTGGTATTTTATCTTTATATTCATCTAAAAATTTTACTCTTTCCTGAATCTTTGGTGGATAATTATATAAAGTTTTAATTGGTTCTCTAGAGATTATATATACCATTATTGTAAACAGCACACATAATGCAATACTTTCTATTATTAATATCATATTTTCATCCTACTTTCTAATTGTAATTTGTTATTTCATCAATATCATTCCATAGCCTAAATCTGCATCTATTCTTTTTACAAATCCAAATTTTTCATAAAATTCTTCTTTACCTTTTGATGCACCTAAATATGTTCGTAAATTAGGATTTTCATTTTGAATCTCTTTTATCTTATCAAGTAATTTATTCATAATCATTGTACCAATTTTTTTATTTTGATATTCAGGTAAAACTATAACATCATGTATATACATAAAGCAAATTGCATCACCGACAAGTCTTCCATAACCAATAATTTTATCATCATCATATACACTAACTGAATAATATGTATTATCTAACGCTTTCTTTGAAATATTTTTATCATAAGACCCCCAACCTACTAAATCATATAATAAATTAAATTCATCTACATTATTTATGTTATCTCTCACTATTATCATAAATTTAATCCCCCATAAAAATTACTATTTCTTGCCAACATTATATCATATTTTCTATTATAATTCACATACCTTCCCAATTTATTGACTTTGCACACAAAAATTTATATAATAACTATACAATTATTGTTTATGTTTTAGATTGTATATAAGGAGTATTTATGATTATAGAATATGAAGAAAAATATTTAGATGATGTTAGAGATTTACTTGTTGAATTAGAAGAATATATTGTTTCAATTGATAAAGATAATTTAGATATTGTTCATCCTGACTACAAAGAAAAAATGGCTATTGTAGATTTGGAAGAATTAGAAAAAAATGAGGGTAAATGTTATCTTTATATAGAAGATGGAAAAGCTCTTGCTTTAATTATGGGCTGTGTTAGACCGTATGATAAATACGATTATTTAGATTATAAATGTCCTAGAGCCGGATACATTACAGAACTAATAGTTTCACAAAAATTGCGTTCTAAAGGAATTGGACAAAAATTAATAAATAAAATTGAAGAATATTTTAAAAGTATTAACTCTGAATATGTTTTAGTTGATGTGTTTGCATATAATGACAATGCTTTTAACTTTTATTCTAAAAAAGATTATCACTCTAGAATGCATACAATGATTAAGAAAATTGAGGAGTAGTTTATGAAAGATTTAGAAATTGCTTTTGATTTAAAAGGTTTTCAAGAATATTTTATAAAATATAAAAAGAAAGAATATAAAGGCGAACTTGCTAAAGGACAAACTAAACCATACTATATATTTAAAAAGCAAAAGCCTAGTCCTGAAAATTTGGGTACATTCCTTTTAGCTTTCTTAAATACAGATTTTAAGAAAAAGGAAACTTGTAAAGACTTTATATTTGAGTACTTATATGTTAATTTATTAACTTTAGCTAATAATAGAATTCATTTAGAAAGTGAAATACATGGTGATGATATATATCCTACAGATATAACTAAAGTTTCTTATGACATTATTCTATCTGAAGAAGAAATAGATTATTACTTTGATGAAATGTATACAAAATATAAAGATAATTTAATATATTATCAAAAGCTATATACAGCTGTTTCTAACTTTAAATATTTTGATTTTCTTGCTAAGGAAATAACTTCTAAAAGTAAAGAAAATAAGTTAAAGAAATCAATGATAAAAGAGTCTAGCAAAACCGAAAGCTATCATACTTCACTTTCAAACATTGCTACGACTACTTTATTTTTAAATATTCATTTTAATTTAAGAACATTTTTTACAGATAAAAATAGAAACTTTGTTATAGAAAATATTCCATATAGCTTTTCTTCTAAATACTTTTACGATATTTTATTTATAACTTTTAGAGAATTTGCTTATATGAAAAAAGATATAATTATACAACAATGTGAGAATTGTAAAAAGTACTTTCTCCCTACTACTGCTCACGATACCAAATATTGTGATTCTGTTTTCAAAGGTAAAAAAACTTGTAAAGAAATTGGTGCTCAAAAAGCTTATGCGGAAAGTCTGGAACAAGATAATCTTTTGAAAATATATAGAACTAGAAGTCAAACGCTTTGCACCCAAGCTTCAAGAACAAAACCTGGTTCTAAATCTAAAGCACCTGAAATGTATAACCGTTTCAAAGAAGAAGGTCCGGAACTAGCAAAAAAATATAAAAAAGGACTAATATCCACTGACGAATTTAAAGCTTGGATTGATAGTACAATGTTAAAACCAGCTACTAAAAAGTAGCTGGTTTTAATTTATATATTTATTTCTCTTTCTGCTATTTTACTTGCAAAATATCTATCGTGTGAAACAAATAATATGGTTCCTTTATATTCTTTTAAATTTTCTTCAAGTAATTCTCTTGTTGAAATATCTAAATGATTAGTAGGTTCATCTAGTATTAAGAAATTTGTTTGTTTAATTACTAATTTAGCAATTAAAAGTCTAACTCTTTCTCCTCCAGATAATTCTTTTAATCTTTTAAATACATTTTCCCCATAAAACATATATTTAGCTAAAAAAGTCCTAACTTCTGTTTCACTACCGCCATGATTTTCTAAGAAATATTCTAATATTGTATTAGATTCATTATCAAACTTTATTTCCTGAGGAATATATCCAATTTTTACAGAAGGATTTATTTTTATCTCTCCACTAAAATCATTATCTTTTCCTAAAATAATTTTTATTAATGTTGATTTTCCTGAGCCGTTTTTACCTTTTAATTGTACTTTTTCTCCTCCAAAAACTTCCATATTGAAATTATTAAATATTACATTATCTCCATAATTTTTATTTAAATTTTTAATAACTAAAATGTCTTTTCCTGCTTTACTACAAGAATTTATTTTGATTGGAAGTTTCTTATCTACTCTTTTCTCTAATACTTCTATTTTCTCTAATCTTTTTTCTATTGATTTTGCTCTTTTAAAGAACATTTCATTTCCTGCAAGTCTTCCAAATTCTCTAAGTTTTTTAATAGATTCTTTCATTTTTTCTATCTGCTTTTGTTGAGTTTTATACATTTCAAACTCTGCTAATGTTATTCTCTCATCTTCTTCTAAAAAATATGTGTAATTACCAAAATATATTTTTGTATGTCCATTTTCTAATAATATAGTTTTAGTTGCAACTTTATCTAAAAAATACCTATCATGCGAAATTAAAAGTATTGTCCCTTTATATTCTATTAAAAAATTTTCTAACCATTCAAGTGTTTCTATATCTAAATGATTTGTAGGCTCATCTAAAAGTAATATACTAGGATTTTTTAAAAGAATAGTAGCTAAATTAACTATAGTCTTTTCCCCACCACTTAAGCTGTTATATTCTTTCTTTAAGAAATGACTATCAAATTTAAATCCTGAACAAATCTTTTTGAATTTTTCTTCTAATTGAAATCCACCTAAGGCAATATATTTTTCTTGTAATTTTCCATATTTCTGAAGTACTAATTCTAAATTCTGGTCATCATTTGCCATTTGCAATTCTAATTCTCTTAACCTGTTTTCTATAAGTGCATATTCTTTAAAACTTTCTTTTAGGTATTCTTCCACTATTATATCTTCTTGCTCTTTTTCATATACTTGTTTTAAATAACCTATAGTAGAACCTTTTCTTATATTTACATTTCCGAAAATCTTGTTTTTCTATTCCACTAATTATTTTTAAAATAGTTGACTTTCCAGACCCATTTTCACCTATTAATGAAATTCTTTCTCCTGCCTTAACTTCAAAGTTAACACCATCTAAAACATTTTTCAGACCATAATTCTTTTTTACATTATTTAATTCTATTTCTATCATTCTTTATATCTCCTTACCTTATTATTTTTAAGAATAACGAGATATATTTGCTATAAACTTAACTATTACAACCCTATAGCAATTATCTCGTTGTAATAGTTACACAGCCGAAACCTCTATGTTTGGTTTCCTCCATTAATTTTTGTTTTCTATTCATTATTTTTTCCTCCAATATTATTTTACCTTATATATTTTACCACAATTATGTGAATTTGTGAATATTTTGATTGCATTTGCGATAATTTTTATTGTATTCATTAATTTATTTCAAATAATACTCTATCATATTTATATATTGGTCTTGTGCATTTAAACAAGTGTCTATTAAAAATCCTTTTTCATTTTTATATTCCTTTAATCCTCTATAATAAAATAATTTATCTTTATCTAAAATAATAAATGGTACTATATTATTTTTTAAACATTCTTTAAAAGCAATTATTCTCCCTACTCTTCCATTTCCATCTTGGAATGGATGTATTCTTTCAAATCTAAAATGAAATTCTATTATTTCTTTTATAGTTATTTTTTCTAAAGAATTATACCATTCCATTAATTTAGACATATCTTTTACTACATTTTTAGGAAGGGAAGTTTGCATATTTCCAGCTTCATTAGCTAATTTTTTATATTCTCCAACATTAAACCATTCTTTTCGGCTATCTGATGTTCCTTCTTTTAAAATTTTATGGAATTCTTTTATCATTTCTTCTGTTAATTTTTCTTCAGCTACCTCTAACATATAATCAACTAATTTAAAATGATTTGATGTTTCTAATATATCATCTACACTTGCTACTGTTTGACCTTCAAATAAAATAGTATTAGTTTCAAAAATGTATCTTGTTTGATCTTCAGTTAATTTACTCCCTTCAATATGATTTGTGTTATATGCAAATATAACTTGTGTATTATGATATAAGTTTCCTTTTAGTCCCATTTCTTTTTGCTCTTTTAAGCATTCTAAAATATTTATTTTAGAAATATCAAATTTCTCATCTTCATTTTTTAATAACTCATCAATTGTTATTCCAAATGTTTCTGCTAATCGCTTTATTGATTCTATATTTGGCTCTATCATTCCAGATTCATATTTTGATATTGTTCCTGGCTCTACTTCAAGAATTTCTGCAATATCCTTTTGAGTCATTTTTTTACTTTCTCTATATGCTTTTATTCTTTCTCCTAACATAATAAAATCACTCCTTTTTTCCCATACTAATATTATATCATATTATTTCCAAAAAAGAAAGCAATTATTCTTTTTTTACTTTGTTATTTCCAAATAAGATATATGAGTGTTTATGCTTCTAAAGCGCAATTTTTGCACTTTAAAAGTAAATATATTAAAGAGAAAATTACTGACAATGAATTTAAGGAATGAATTGAGATTACAAATTTAAAAATAAGGTTGAATCATAAAATCCTACCTTATTTTTCATTAGAAGCAGAAAGTTTATTGTCCTTTCTTGCATCTATTAAATATATATCTTTACTATTTTCTAATTTTAACTCTTTTAAAATTTTTTTTACCCTTTGTTCTTCTTTTTCAGAGAAAAACAATACCACTTTTAAACCATTTTGAGTACCATTAGCTTTTTGATAAACCTCTAATTGCTTTTCAAGATTTTGTTTCAGTTTACTACTTTTAGCTAATTTAAATTCTATTAAAGAAGTATCAATTGCACCCTTAGATATTTTATAATCTACAGGACCTCTGCCATTATTTACCTCTCTATTAACATCATATTCACATCCATAACAAGTTAAACGAAACATAAGCTGTAAATCTTCTTCTTTCTTTATAGGTTCATCGCCATTATAAAACAATTTATAACAATCTTGATTTTCTATTGCATTTTTTAAGTATTCAACTCTTTTTATTGCTTCTATGTATGCATTCTCATCTTCTTCTGTATAAAATTTTGTCTGTCTTAAGCATTGTATTAATTTTTGTATATTACTTATTAGTATTTCTTCAGTGTCACTAACTCTCTTTTCGCTAAGATGAATAGCTTTTTCTCCTTCATTTTCTTTTCTTTTATATAATAATCTAATATTTCTGGATATTCTTTTATTGTATTCATAATAGCTTTGTTTTTTTCCTCTTTTGTTGGCTTTTTATCTTCATAATCTGCTAATTGACTATTAAAATGTTGATTAATTTGCATTCTAAGCACTTCATTTTCTATAGAATATGGTATATGTTCAAATCTACTATATAAATCTTCTTTATTTATCCAAGATGTTTCTCTCGTCAATATATCTTTCGGTGTCAATATTACATAATCTCCATTATATTTAGGCAAATAATATTGTTTTCTTTCCCACATTTCTGATTCATAATTAAATTTATCTTTTTGAATCCAAAAGTAATCACATTGTTCACTTTTCAAATATAATTTAGCAAATTTTTCTGTATATTCTAGAAGATAGTTTTGTATTAAATTAACTGTAAAGTCACTTATATTGTCTTTACCAACACCTTCATTTATTAAACATAGTTTCTCAAGGTGAGTTCCTTTAGATAGTTTTTCTTGTCCGAAATCATTAAATTTTTGTTTGAATACATATCTTATATTTTTTGCAAAATCTTTTCCTAATCCACTTCCCGAATTACCTTTACTACTATATCCTAACCAATTTTGTTTTTGTTCAGGAAACATATACCATGATTTTATTTCTGCAGAACTTAAATCTAATTTTGATTTTTCTTTTAAAAATACTAAGTATTTTATTATCCCATCGTGTAATGCTTTATATTCTTCTTTTTTACTATAAAATAATAAAAATGGATCAACGAATAAAGGTAAATCATTACGTAATGAAATGTTAAAAGCTCCATATTCTTCTATCACTGTTTTACTAATATTGAAAAAATCCGAAAAATATATTTTCATAAACGATCTCTCCCATTTTTTTACAAATTATATCATAGAAGCCTATTAAACACCAGTATTTTCAATAAATACTGGTAATTTTATAAAAAGATTATTAATTTTTACCATACACTTCTTTAAAAATTTCCTAAAAAATTAATTGTCGGTTAGACTTTTGTTTTTTAACTTTGTATAATTAATATATACAATCTTAAACTTGTAATTTCATTGTAGATTACAAAGATACTCTCTCCCACACAGGAAGGAGGATAATATGGCAGGGAGTATAGAAAAAAGAGGAAAAAACACATATAGGTTAGTAGTATCATGTGGCTATAACCTAGATGGTAAACCTGCAAAACACACCAAAACAGTGCATTGCACAAAAAAAGAGGCAGAAGTCGAACTTGCAAAATTTGTTACTAAAGTACAAAGTGGAATGGTAGCGGATGGAAAATCTATGACCTTTGCAGAATTTACTGAGATTTGGAAAAGAGATTATGGCAGTAAAGAATTAGCACCTACTACATATGCAAGATATTTAGGAATATTAAATACTAGAATTCTTCCATATTTCAGTAAATTCAAGTTAGACAAAATTAAGCCAACAGACATTATGAAATTCTACGATATGCTAGAAAATGACACACAAATTAGAAGACTAAAAAATAACAAAGGTGAAAGATTAACGAAACCACTATCCAAAAAAACTATTTTAGAACATCACAGATTACTTCGAGCAATGCTTCATAAAGCAGTTTACTGGCAACTAATTGTAAATAATCCTGCTGAAAGAGTTCAACCACCAAGAGCTTCTAGAGCAAAACGTAAATTCTATGATGATGAGCAATGTAAAGTTCTTTTAAATAACTTGAATACACTTCAAGAAAATGAAATAAAGTATAAAGTTGCAATCATTTTAGATGTTTTTACAGGAGCAAGACTTGGAGAATTAATGGGACTTGAATGGAATGATATTGATTTCAAGAATAAAGAAATTGCTATAAATAAAGCAAGCCAATATCTTCCCGACAAAGGCATTTTCATAAAAAGCCCAAAAACTGAAAGTTCTATTAGAAGTGTTGGAATACCTCAAGTAGTTATAGACATTTTAAAGAAATATAAAACATGGTATAACCAGCAAAAGAACCAATGCGGTGACTTATGGATAGATTCTAATCGACTTTTTGTTCAATGGAATGGAAAGCCTATGCATCCTGATACAATAACAGATTGGTTTCGTAAATTTATTGAAAGAAAAAATTTGCCACCAATTACATTTCATGGTCTCAGACACACAAATGCTACACTTATGATATCTCAAAATATAGATGTTGCAGTTGTAGCTTCAAGACTAGGACATGCACAAATTACTACTACTTTAAACTTTTATGTTCATCCTGTACAATCACATAATAAAGAAGCAGGAAACATATTAGAAGAAATCCTAGTAGAATAAAAGCTCTTTTCAAAATTTCTCAAAATTGCTTTTTGTTACCCAAAGTAATTTTAGGTTTAGTTGATATTTCAAGTATTTGTAAGTATCGTAAAAGTGGGACTGTCCCCAAATTGTCCCCATTTACGTCGAAATCATGTCAAATGTCAAAAAAATAAGAGTCTGCGATCTCTTGCGACTCTAGTTAAATTCTTGGTTGCGGGGGATAGACTCGAACTATCGACCTTTGGGTTATGAGAACCAGCGGTCAAATCCCGTTATTTCCATAGAATATTAAAAAGTGCTATTCTGTAAGGTTTCAGAACAACACTCTTTTTATTATTTCTCTTTATTTCCATTGTTTTTCGTTTCGGTTGTGGTCAAAAAAGTGGTCAAATTATGGTAATCGTCTGGTGAGACTTCATCTATATCTCTAGCTTTCTCTTTATCTAAAATACTAATCATCCTATATTTTTTGCCTTTTTTTTCAATATAACCATTTTCATTTTCTTCATAAATGATTGCATGACTTATTTCACCGGATGTGTCATCAAAAACATATTCAATAACATATATTCCATGTTTTAAATATATCTTTGCTGATTGGTCCCATAAAAATTCATTTGTTATTTTTAAATCAGGACAATATACATCAATAAGTTCAAATTCTCTATTATTAATTAATACACTTGTTGATTCACCTTCTAAATTAAAGCTAGGGTCTTTTGTAATTGTTTTTAAACACTCTATTAATGATATATGCTCTCCAACTCCTGGGTAATCTGCTTCGGCAAAATTTTTTATACTTCTTCTTAGTTCTTCATTCATATTATTTCCTCGCTTTCTAAACTATGGCTTCACTAATTATATTACCGCAATCTTTACACATTATATCTGGATCTTGCTCATCTGCACTTTCATTTAATAATGTTCCTGTTAAATGTATACCTCCACATATTGGGCATACTGCTAATTTATATCCGATAGGAAGTGGTACACATCTACTAAATTTTATAGAATTATGTTTTTTCATTTTTTTACCTCCTCGATTTATCTTAATTATATTATAAACCGATTCAAATGTTATGTGAAATACAAAAAAATTATAGAATTATAACCTTTGGTTATAACTCTATTTTCTTATTTGTTTTCTCTTATAAATTTTACTAATTGATTTAATTCTTTAAACTTATTTTTTTTATTTATATATATACCATATTCTATCGGTGGAATTTTAAATTCTGTTGTCAACTCTGATATTTCTTTATTATTCAATTCTTTTTCTATATATTCCTTACTTATAAGTCCTATAATTTCATTATCATCCTCAATAATATCCAACATGGCATTATATGTAATATATTTTGCATTTACTAATTTGTCTTCTTCAATTTCTAGTGCTTTGAGAAAATTATTGGTTGTTGCAGACCCTTTTCTAGGCAAACATATTTGCATACCTATGATATCTTCAATTCCAATTTGCTTGCCTAATAATTTTGAATCATTATTAACTACTAAAATATCTTGAATTTCTCCAACCTTTATAAATTCTATTTTATTATGATTATAGTTATCTGTTTTTTTTGAAATAATAATATCAAGTTTTTCATTTTCTAGTTTAGCTATCATATCAGATAAATCTGGAGCTAACATATTTATTAAATCTGTATCAGATATATTAATTGTAATATTCTCATTAATATTAGAAAATTTAGTTAATATTTTACTAAACATTTTGTACATACTTACATGTACTCCTAAATTTATATTTCTGTTTTTTCCATATTTAACAAAAATACTATTTAGCGTTTCTACCGCTTCTTTTGCTTCTTCATATATTTTTTGACCATCAGAAGTTAATTCTATTCCATGATTAGTTCTATTAAATAATCTTAATTCAAGAGCATTTTCTAAATTTTTAATGTGTTTTGTAACAGCTGGCTGAGAAATATTTAATTTTTCACTTGCCTTTGTTATATTTTTCTCGTTTGCAACAATTGTAAATATTCTATATAATTCTAAGTCTACCATATTTAAATCTCTCTTTCTACTTGTTTTTGGTCTAATAAATATTCTTCTCCTACTTTCATTGTTGTTGCTCTATATGGCATACGTTTCTCAAATTCCTGACAAACTTCATCTGATGTACAATGTGCTAAATAAACTCCTTGTACATTATTATTTTGCATATATGATATTGTTTCTAAAGTACTTTCATCCACATTCTTTAAGTGAAAACCTCCTATAACTGCCAGTATATTTCTTTCACCTGTTATTTTTTTTGCAAATTCAACCGTATTGCATATTCCACTATGTGCACAACCTGATATTACAATTAAACCTTTTGAAGTCTTTATTGCAATCCCTGTGTCATCTATTGCTGCATCATCAGTACCATCTTCTTTTGTCATTGGAAAACTCTTTGTTTCAAAGTCAGTTTTTCTTTCTATTTGACCTAAAAAGAAAATATTTTCTGTTATTTTATATGGTTCTGTGGTTTGTATTAAATCAAACTTTTCTGATAATTCTTCTACCTTTTGATTTAATCCTCCATAATTTCCTGTTCTTTTACTTACTCTATAACAATCGCATCCCGGACAGCATATTAAAGGAATCTTTTTATCTATATGTTTTAAACCATTTCCATGGTCATAATGTCCATGACTTAATACGATTGTATCTAGATCATCTAAATTTACACCTAATTTTTTAGCATTTTTCTTAAATATATCAGTTTGTCCTGCATCTAACAAAATTTTATATCCATCAACTTCAATATATAATGAAAGTCCATGTTCATTTTCTAATTGTGGATTATTTTTTCTATTATCATTTAAAACAACTATTCTAACCATATATTCCTCCTAAAACATATATTACAATTTTAACATATTTTTCTATTTTTGTATATGTTTTAAACCAAAACGCTTTTATTTATAACAGATTTTTCTTAATTATTATGTTATATAATTTAAGTTCTTTTGTCCATTTAAATAGATGAATTTTTAAAAAAATTTAGGAATTTTTCAATTTAGACTTCAAATTTGCCTTCTAGATTACTTTAATAAGTGAGAAATTATTTTTCATATATCATACTCCCACAAGCTCAATTTTCCTTTTGCCTCTATCGGTTCATCAAATACTTCTACATTCTCCAGCTGCCATGCAAATTTTTCAATAAATGTGCTCTATATTTAGTTTGCCAACTTCTAAATTCAAATCTTTTATC
>UMEZ01101639.1_pt1 | contig 21483 bp, 7 predicted proteins | sample 1964841 | NCBI WGS metagenome assembly UMEZ01 (sample SAMEA4836029, study PRJEB28245) | human gut metagenome | biome: gut microbiome; material: fecal sample | place: Denmark | collected 2008 | reverse complement strand
TCCAGGAAGCCGTCGACTCCCTGTTCGACAACGGCCGTCGTGGCCGTCCGGTCACCGGCGCTTCGAACCGTCCGCTCAAGTCCCTGAGCGACATGCTCAAGGGCAAACAGGGCCGTTTCCGTCAGAACCTGCTCGGTAAGCGTGTGGATTACTCTGGCCGTTCCGTGATCGTGGTCGGCCCGTCCCTGCGCATGCACCAGTGCGGTCTGCCGAAGCCGATGGCCCTCGAGCTGTTCAAGCCGTTCGTCATCAAGCGCCTCGTGGACCAGGGCTTCGCGCAGAACATGAAGAGCGCCAAGCGCCTCGTGGACCGCGCCGACTCCGAAGTGTGGGGCGTGCTCGAAGAGGTCATCTCCGAGCATCCGGTGCTCCTGAACCGTGCACCTACGCTGCACCGTCTGGGCATCCAGGCATTCGAGCCGATCCTGGTGGAAGGCAAGGCCATCCACCTGCCGCCGCTTGCCTGCGCCGCATTCAACGCCGACTTCGATGGCGATCAGATGGCAGTCCACCTGCCGCTGTCCGCCGAAGCCCAGGCTGAGGCTCGTTCCCTGATGATGGCTTCCGACAACATCCTGAAGCCGGCAGACGGCCACACCGTGACCATGCCGAGCCAGGACATGATCCTCGGTCTGTACTACCTGACCACCGTCATCGACGGCGCCAAGGGCCAGGGCCGCGTGTTCTCCTCGCTGGAAGAGGCCGAAATGGCGCTCGACAAGCACGAGATCGACATGCAGGCCAAGGTGCTCATCCGCCTTCCGCAGGACTTCGTGCTGCCGAAGGACTGGGAGCCGGGCGAGGTCAAGGTCGTCGATCCGGAACCGGGCAGCCCGGACGTGGTCAAGGAGGAGCGTTTCCATGACGGCTCCGTCCTGTTCGCCACCTCCTACGGCCGTATCCTGTTCAACGGCACCTTGCCGGTCGACTACCCGTTCGTCAACGAGCAGGCGCCGAAGAAGCGTCTGAGCAAGATCGTCGACGACATCGCGACCCGTTACTCCACCGCTCAGGTGGCCGTGACGCTGGACGCCCTGAAGGATCTGGGCTTCACCCGCGCACCGTGGTCCGGCGTGTCCTTCGCGTTCTCCGACGTTATCCAGCCGCCGGAACTGGACGAGTACATCGAAAAGTACGAAGGCGAAGCCGACAAGGTTAACGAGAACTACGAAATCGGTATGCTCACCGAAGAGGAGCGTCGTCAGGAACTGGTCGACCTGTGGACCAAGTGCACCAGCGAGGTCTCCGAGGCGGTTGAGGAGCACTTCGATTCCAAGAACAACCTGGCCATCATCGTGCAGTCCGGTGCACGAGGAAACATGATGCAGATCAACCAGATCGCAGGTATGCGAGGCTTGGTGGCAAACCCGAAGGGCGAGATCATTCCTCGACCGGTCAAGTCCAACTACCGTAAGGGCCTGTCCGTGCTGGAATACTTCATCTCCCAGCATGGCGCGCGTAAGGGTCTGGCCGATACCGCACTGCGTACCGCAGAGTCTGGCTACCTGACCCGTCGTCTGGTGGACGTCTCCCAGGACGTGATCGTGCGCGAGGAGGACTGCGGCACCAAGCGCGGCCTGACCATGAAGGTCGGCGAACGCGATGCCGAAGGCAACCTGCACCTGGTCAAGGCCGCCGACGGTGGCCCGTACTCCCGTCTGCTCGCGGCCGACGTCATCGACCCGGCCGACGGCGAGACCGTGCTGTACAAGGCCGGCGACGCCCTGTCCATGGACGTGCTCAACGATCTCGTTGCCCACGGCGTGGAAGAGGTCAAGGCCCGTTCCGTGCTGACCTGCGAATCCAAGCGTGGCGTGTGCGCCAAGTGCTACGGCTGGTCCCTGGCCACCAACAAGCTGGTGGACGTCGGCGAGGCCGTCGGCATCGTGGCAGCACAGTCCATCGGTGAGCCTGGTACCCAGCTGACGCTGCGTTCCTTCCACTCCGGCGGCGTCGCTTCCGCTTCCGATATCACCCAGGGTCTTCCGCGTGTCACCGAGCTTTTCGAAGCCCGTACCCCGAAGGGCGAGGCTCCGATCGCGGAGTTCGCCGGCGTGGTCAAGGTGGAAGACACCGAGCGCGGCCGTCAGGTCACCCTGAAGCCGGACGACGACTCCGTCGAGCCGATCGTCTACCCGGTGACCCGTCGTGCGCCGATGCTGGTCAAGGACGGCGACCATGTCGAAGCCGGCACCCAGCTCATCGAAGGCTCCGTCGACCCGAAGAAGATCCTGCGCATCCTCGGCCCGCGCGCCGCACAGGTGAACATCGTGGAGGAAGTGCACACCGTGTACCGCTCCCAGGGCGTGGATATCCACGACAAGCACATCGAGGTCATCGTGCACCAGATGCTGCGTCGCATCACCGTGATCGACTCCGGCGACACCGACCTGCTGCCGGGCGAACTCGTGGACAAGGCACGCTTCAAGGCCGCCAACATGGAAGCCGTGAAGAACGGTGGCAAGCCGGCCGCCGGCCGTCCGGAGCTGATGGGCATCACCAAGGCTTCGCTGGCCACCGATTCCTGGCTGTCCGCGGCCTCCTTCCAGGAGACCACCCGCGTGCTCACCGAAGCCGCCCTGAACCAGAAGGTCGATGACCTGAAGGGCCTCAAGGAGAACGTCATCATCGGTAAGCTTATCCCGGCAGGTACCGGCCTCGCCCGTTACCGCAATGCCACGGTGGAGCCCGACAAGGCCATCCGCGACACCATCTACCCGAACTTCGGTTTGGGCGGCGAAGGCACCGACAGCTCCTTCGGCGACACCGACCTGTCCGATGTGGACTTCTCCAACATCGACTTCGGCGACCTGAAGCTGGGCGATGACTTCAACCCGGATGACTTCCTGGACGACAACGGCGGCCAGACCGATCTGGGCGACACCCTGTGAGATTCCCCTCACGATAGTCGACAGACGAATCATCTGACATAGCGAAAGGCGGAACCGACCAATACCGGTCGGTTCCGCCTTTCGCCATATCTATATGTCGTGGGATTGCGAGGTTGTGGATTAATCGCGGGGGAGGGTTTCGCAGTCGTCTTTTGACGTTACTTGATCTTCTCCGAAAGCGTGGTTTCCAGATCCTTCAACGAACCGCTGAGATCGGCCTCCTTCGCGGCCTTTTGCAAATCGGACTGATCCAGGGTCGGCGAATCGATGTCGGACATCTTCGAATGAAGATCCTGAAGCTTTTCGTAATCGGCGGATCCATACTCGATATCGTTGAGATTCAGATCGGCCATCTGATCCACAATGTCCTTCTTCTTGCTGACGCTTTCCTGCATATCCGCGCCATACTCGGCATAGGACTTGATGGGAACCTTGGCCAGATCGCCGGCGTCGGCGGCACAGCTTTCGAGCGCCTTGGAAAGATCGCGATAGTACGAAGACATGTCGGCGGAGTCGAATTTCGGCAGCTTCGTGCAGGTATGCGTCATCTTCATGAGCGCGGGCATGGTCTGGGCCAGATCGTTCATGTACCTCTCGTATTCGAACGTCTCGTACTTCTCCTTGACGTCCTTGTCTTTCTTCACGGCCTTCATGGCAGCCAGCTTGTCGCTGTCCTGCTTGAAGGTCTTCAACTTCTTCTTGCCCTCGTCATAAGCGGAGGATGAATCGTTGTCCGTTGCGCTCGCCGCCGAGCTGAATTCCTCATTGATGGCTGTATAGCTGCTTTCCAACGCCTGCGTTTGGACCAGCGCTTCCTCGTAATCGGAACGGCTGACGCGATTCGTAAGGAAGAACACCGCTGCCAGCGCGATGACGACGACTGCGGCCACCGCGCCGATGATAATGGCGACCGGCGGCTTATTTTTGGCCGCGGCGCCGGCTTGCTGGGAAGGAAAGTTGCCGGGCATTGGCGGTTGCGGCTGACCGTATTGTTGCGATTGGGCATATTGTGGCATCGCAGGCTGTGGAACCGCCGGTTGAGACGCGGTGGGCTGGGGCATGGCGGGCTGACCGTACGGCATCGGCCGCGGCTGACCATACTGCGGCATCGGCGGCTGAGGCTGTCCATAAGGTTGCGGTTGTCCGTATTGCTGCGGCTGGCCGTACGGCATGGGTTGCGGCTGTCCGTATTGAGGCCCGCCCGGCTGTGGCTGACTGTAGTTTGGCGCCTGCGGCTGCGGAGGCTGGTTATACTGCGGTTGCCCATTCTGCGGTTGACCATACGGAGGAGTGTTCGCCGTGAGAAAAGTCCTTCTTAGCCTTTTTCCTTTTTTTGAATGTCGAATCCGTGAACACGGAGGGGAAACATCGACGTGTCCGTCTCTTTTGACGAGTTACGGCATAATATTTTGAGATGGAATATGCGAGCATCGTATTGCAGAATGAGTATCGTCAGACGGCATGGACGTCACCTTCCTACAATGGGAATATGAGTTTTCTACCTTACCCGCCGCCGCCCGAACCAGGGTGGTATGACGATGACGTCACGGTGATGGCGCAACCCACAGCCGAACCCGTCGACAATGCCGCCGATTCCTTGGAAACACGCGAACGGCTCGCCGCACAGAACGAATCGGACGACCACGATATGCAGGATGTTTCCGTTGCGAAGGGCGACGCTGCCGTTTCGGACGAGGACGATATCGACTGGGACGGCACCGTGCTTTCCGAAGCCTTCACCATGAAGCAGCCGAAGCACACGTACGTGCTGGACAACGAGCAGACCGGACAGCAGGTGATCGTGGATATGGGCGTGCTCCTTGGCCGCAAGCCTTCGGCCGAAGTGCCCGCCGGCGCCAAATCGGTCAAGCTGGAGGATCCGACGCGCACAATCTCACGCAACCATGCGGCGATCAGCTTCGACCAGGATGGCACGCTGTGGATAGAGGATTACGGTTCGCTCAACGGCACGTACATCATCCAAGACGATGTCGAAACCAAAGTGGAACGCAAGCCGATGCAGCTGGAGGCGCCATGCACGGTGCGTATCGGCGACCAGTTCTTCCAATTCCGCAAACAGTGAGGGCGTTTGTCAGTGAAGACACGATTACGCTGACGGACTGCGTTGACGATTTGTGTTGGCAGCGTCGGCGCGGACGGTTAGCGGTAAGACGATAAGGGGTTGTCACGGAGATTCCCGCGACAACCCCTTATGTTTCAAATGGTCTGATAATCGGCGTTAGCTCACTGCTGGCGCAGACGAATGGCCGCGTTGATGGCCGAATCGTTCAACTGGCCAAGCCAGGCAAGCAATTCCGGATAGATGTACGGATTGCGCGCAAGACACGGACGAAGCTCCGGCGCTTCGCTGGCGATACGGGCCATCAGCATCTGATCGGTGGTGGTCATGGCCAGTTCCGCGGTGAACCCCGCGTCTGCCGGCGATTCCTGGGCCGCGGCATACTGCTGTTCGGCATACTGCTGTTCCGGTTCGTTCTGCGGCTGGCTCGATGAATAATCGGCCACTTCGGACAAATCGGCGGGATTCATGTATGGGTCGACATACTCGGTCGAAGCCTCGTTGGACGCCGCATAGGCAGCGTCCTGACCGTATTGCTGGTTCACCGGCTGTTCCGGCTGATACTGCTGCTCCTGCTGGAACTGTTCCGCCACTGCCGGCTGATACTGCTGCTCCGGCTGGACCTGTTCGGCAACCGGTTCGGCCATTGGCTGGGCCGTCGGCTCGGCAATCAGATGCGGCTGCACGCCATTCTGCGGAACCGGCCAGCCCATCGCCACCAGCTGCTGGCGGGCGCGCTCATCGCCGAATTCGGCGACCCAACGCTTCAGACCCGGGTACGCTCGCGGATTGGCAACGACATTCGCACCGAATTCCGGATTCTCGTACGCGATTTTCGCCAGGAACACGGGATCGGCGTTCGGATCCTGCACGGCCGCCACCGCGGCATCGAAATCGACCATCATGATCTCCTTGTCTCGTGGTCTGTAACCATCTTATTGAATGACTCGTAACGTTTGCAACGTACCGTCCAGCACATCGTCGATATCCTCGTCATCGCCGATCTTGCTGACGTTCCAATCCTCGTCGCACGGCATATCGGAACGCATATCCACCACGATGACGGTGATGTTGTCGCGGCCGCCGGCGTTCAGCGCGGCGCGTACCAGCATGTCCGCGGCCATCTGCGGGTCGGCGTACGCCGCCGCGATCTCGGCAAGCTGCTCACGGCCGATCTGCGCATGCAGCCCATCGGAACAGATGATGAACCGTCCGTCCGCACGCGCGGCGTACCAGTCAGGCTGGATGCCGGCAGGCGCGCCGACACATTGCGTGATGATGTTGCGCGGAATGCAACGGCTCGCCTCATCGGGCAGCATCTGCCCCGAATCGATGGCGTTCTGCCGTTCCGAATGGTCGCGGGTGATGCACGTCAGCGAATCCGCCAGCCACGCGCCATTGCCGTCGGCGCGCATATGGTACGTGCGGGAATCGCCCACATTGACGATGTAACACCGTTCGTCGGAACATATCGCGTCATCGCCGACACGCGTCGGCAGCAGCACGCCGCTGATGGTAGTGCCCGCAACGCCGCCGAGCTGCTCACCCAGACGGAGCACCTCCTGCTGGGCAAGGATCAGCGTTTCGTCAATCGCGTCAAGATCGCGCGTCGGCAGTTCGGCCAAACGCGCGAACCGTTCCGCAACATCGGAACTGGCCTGCTTGCCGCCCTTGCCGCCACCCATGCCGTCGCACACCACATACACGCCGTTGCCTGCGCAGGCGCTGTCCTGGTTGTCTTTCCTACGCAAGCCGATATTGCTGTTCAGACCGACCTCAATATGTTTGACGTTCATGAGTCCCGCCCTTTCACACCGATTTTCCGCAAGCGGATTTTCCGGAAGTGGAACACGTCCGCAAGCGATAGTTTCGCCCGCCACCTGCGGAACGTCGGCAGCGAGCCGAGCATGAACTTTCGTTCTTCGGCGATGTCATGCCAGTAGCGTTCCGCATGCTCCTGCGTGATATCGCCTCCGGAGAAGGCCGCGTAATCAGCCTCCCTGCCCAGCTCGAGCAGTGTATCGGCTTCGAAGCCCATCTGTTCGGCGATGGCCTGCGCCTGCTCGTTTCTGGTGCCTTGGACGTCAAGGCCGCTTTGCCGGGCAAGCGCCGCGACCGCCTGCCATCCGGCAGCGACGCGTTGCGATGCGCTGCCATGCCTGCGCGCCCGAGCCAGGGCGATCGCCTTGATGGCGAGCAGCAGGCCGCAGACGATGAGCACCGTCCACAGAGGGCTGCCGTAGATGGCGACTTTTCTGACGATTCTGCCGAAACGCTGCCAGAACAGGCTCGTCGGCGTCTCGTCGGCCATGCTGCCGCCAAGCGACGTTTTGCCCTTGGCTTGGTTGTCGTCACGCAGCGGATCGGTAAGCGGCACCGGAGGCTGACGCACCAAGGTCTGCGGATTGGGCGGAGTGAGATTCTGGTTCTCGTCGGGAACCTTCGTTTCCTTCGGTGTCGGGTAGAACGCCACCCATCCGTAACCGTCCAGCTTGATCTCCACCCAAGCGGTCACATCGTTGCCGGTGAATTTCGTGGTGGTGGTTTTGCCATGCTTCTCGGTGCGGCTGTCGCTGATCTCGCCCTCGTCGTTCTTCGGCAGGAAGCCCAGCACCACGCGGCTCGGCAGGCCGAGACTGCGGGCCATAAGCGCCATCGCGGAAGCGTATTGCTCGCTGTCTCCAACCATCGCACTGCCGGCGAGCAGCTGGTCGATACGATAGTTGCCGTGACCGGCTCTGGACGGGTAATCGCCATTCAAACCATGGGAGAACCAGCCGGATTCCCTGAGCTTGTCGGCAAGAGACTGCGCGGCCTCGCCGCCCTTGGACTGGCCGCCCGCAATCGCGGTGGCCAGCTTATCCACGCAATCGGGCACATCCTCCGCCTTGGGCTGGCTGATGGAGGAAGCATTCGCCTTGGCGATCTCCTTATCCGTCGGCGTCCGTGGAATGACGCCGGTTTCCGTATAGGACAATCCCGGAGAGGTGCGCGAAGGGTAGATCGCCGACATGGTGTCGGTGTTGTAGTAGAACGAATCGGCGTCCGACGATGTGGCGAACTTCACGCTGGAAGCCGCGCCGGCCATCGGCAGCCAATAGTCGCTCAAACCGTCATCGACCGTGAATTTCGCGGTGAACCGCTTGCCGGTGGCGTTGTTTGCGATGGAATCGCCCACACGATGGTAGTTGGAGGAATCCGAAGCCATGGTGGAATCGGACAGGTTCCACACATTGCCGTCGAAACGGTCCATAACCGCCAAACGCACCGTGGAACCGGCCGGCAGATCGTCGACGGTCAGCAGCACATCGTCCTTATGGTTCTTGATATACGAACGCATGCCGCTCAACGGGCTGGTGTAATCGTACGGGCTCAGCGGCGGATCATAATGGTCGCGCAGAATGGTGCGGTTTTGCCCGACCACCAAGCATCCGCCGATCGCCACAGCCGAAGCCAGCAGCACGATGACTACGGAACTGAGCCAACGGCCCAATTCCAACAGTTTCCAACGCGCGCTGACCCAAACCACCAGCACGACCGCCATAATCGTGCCGATCGCCATACGGTAGAAGCCGCTCGACGTGCCAAGCAGCGCGCAGATCGCAAGATTCGCCATGACGGGAACGACCGCGACCATCGTAAGCCGGCCATCCTCCGCAACCGCGAAGATACCGGCCAGCAGCGCGGCCCACAGGCAGATCGTCCACACGGCGAGCAGCGAGCCGTCGCCGGTGCCGGTCGGCGGGTCGATGGCCAGCAGGTATTTGAACGAGCCGAGCATCCGCATCCACCCCTGCGTCAACGTGCGCAATGTGGGAATGACATGGGCGATGGTGGTGCCATTCAGGAAGATGACCGGGCCGACCACCAGCTGCGCACACGCCATGAACAGCATCTGCCACCACAGGCGCAACGTGGGAACGAGACCGGCAAGCGCCACGAGCGAGCCGATGATGGTGGCGGGGATTGCGGCGCTCGTCCAAGACAGGGCGGAGCCGTATACGTCGATGAGGTTGCTGGCTGCGGCGATGGTCAGCAGGGCGGCGACCGTGAGGCTTGCGTATTGCGCGGCGTGTGGCTGGTTGGTGTTGGGCATGGCTGGGGACTTGCCGCTGCGGGACATCCAGATGACGGAGTGGGTGGAGTTCGCCCATGAGCCGGTGCCTGTGCCGGTCGCCATGCCAGTGTTGGTGTTGGCGGAGTTGGTGCCTGTGCCGGTGAGGTTGCCGGTGAAATTGCCGGTGTTGGTGAATGTGGTGCTCATGCCAGCACCCCCATGATCATGGGGAGGTCGTTGAGGTCTCCCACGGTTGCCAAGGTGAAGTCGGAGTAGCGTTTGATGGCGCGCGGTTGGCCGGTTGCGGCTTGAAGCACCACGCAGGTTGCGGAGCGGGGGAGTGCGAGGACCATGTGTTTGATGTCGTCGATGGTTTTGAGCCTGCCGACGGTGAAGAAGTAGAAGGATGCGTCGGGGGCATGTTCGAGAGTGGTTTGCGCGAGGTTGGGATTGTCGTCGATGTCAGGGTCGATGCCGCTGCAGCCATCGAGAAATTCCGTGGCGTTGCGCGGAATGGCGTGCGTGGAACCGGCATGCGCGGTGACTGGCCGGTTCTGCTGCAGGCATTGCACGCCGATGGAGGCGTGGACGGATACGGCCAGTTCGAATTCCTGGGAATCGATGTAATCATCCGGGTTCACGCTGATGGTCAGAGCGGTGTCGGTACGGCGGGTGGCTTCGTATTGGCGGATCATAAGCGATCCGGTTTTCGCGGAGCTGAGCCAATGCACGTTGCGTACGTCATCGCCGGGCTCGTATTCGCGCAGGCCGTAGAAGTCGAGGTCGTCGTCGACGATTTCGCCGCTTGGCTGACCTTCCAAATCGCGTGGAATGCCGGCGTTCAGGGTGCTGAGCAGCACGGTCTGCGGATGAATGAACACGTTGATCTGGTCCACGAGTTTCTTTTCGTGGCGGATCAGACCGAACGGGTCGCCTTTGCGGATGGATAGCGGGCCGATGGGCAGCACCGCGCGGCTGACGGCGGTGAATTCCACAGTCGTCTGGCGTGACTGGCCTGCGGCGAGCATGGGAATGGCGAACCGTTCGTGGTTGTCTCCGATGGGCAGGTCGCCGCGCGCCGACGTGGTGGGGGTGCGGCCCGGATTGTCCACGCAGACGTCGACTTTCACCGTGTCTGACACCGTGACGCGTCTGCTGGACACGTCGATGGTGGCTTGGAACGAGGTGTTGCCAAGGGAAAGCATGACCGCCGCGGCCAGCATGACCGCGAACACCACCGCCATGGCCAGCAGCTCATGCCACCCCAGCAGGACGAACGCCACCAGCGAGGCGACGGCGAGCGCCGCCACCGCCCAGCCAAGCGGTGACACGTATGAGGTGGCCAGTCGCTTGATGCGATGTTTGAGGCGGCGTAGGGATCGTTGGATGGTCCGTCTGCGCTGCACTGTGTGCGAATGCCGCATTCCTTGACCTTTCGGATTGTGTGGTGCGTATGCCGGGGTGGATTGTGTTTCAGGCGTTGGCGCCCAGGGTTGGGGCCGGCACGTCTTCGAGGATCTGGCCGATCATCTGTTCGGGGGTGTTTCCGGCGAAGGTGGCTTCGGCGGTGAGGGTGATGCGGTGCGCGAGCACGGGTACGGCGAGGTTTTTGACGTCGTCGGGCACTACGTAGCCGCGGTTGTCGGAGGCGGCCCATACGCGCGCGCAGCGGGTCAAGGCGAGCGCGCCTCGCATGGAGGAGCCGACTTGGATGCGTTCGTTGTGGCGGGTGGCTTCCACCAGTCGCACGATGTATTCGAGGATCGCGTCGTCGAGATGCACGGTTTCGCTGATGTTGCGCATGCGCAGCACGTCTTCGCCGGTGAGCACCGGATGCACGGTGGCGGCGCGGTCGGTGACGTTGACCTGTTTCAGGATGTTGACGCTCACGTCGTGGCTTGGATAGCCGATGGTGGTTTTGATGAGGAAACGGTCCATCTGCGCTTCCGGCAGCTTGTAGGTGCCGAGCTGTTCGATCGGGTTCTGGGTGGCGATGACCATGAACGGCTGCGGCACCGGGTGGGTGACGCCGTCGACGGTGACCTTCTGCTCTTCCATGACTTCGAGTAGTGCGGACTGTGTTTTCGGTGAGGCGCGGTTGATTTCGTCGGCGAGCACGATGGACGCGAAGATCGGGCCTTCGCGGTATTCGAATTCGCCGCGCTTCTGGTCGTAGTAGGTGACGCCGACCACGTCGGACGGCAGCAGGTCCGGGGTGAACTGGATACGTTTGAACGACATGTCGATGGAGTTGGCAAGGCCTCGCGCCAGCTGGGTTTTGCCGGTGCCCGGGTTGTCTTCGAGCAGGATGTGCCCGCCGACCACCATGGCTGTGGCGCATTGGCGGATGGGTGCTTCCTTGCCGACCACGACCTGGGAGACGTTGTCTACGAGCTTGGCGAACTTCTCATGGAATTCGGTGATGTCTTTGCTGGGTGCGGTCATCATGGACGTGTCGACGACCGGCTGGGATTGTTTGACGGGCTGTACAGGCTGGCTGGGTTGGACGGGTTGGGTTGGCTGGACGGGCTGCTGCGCGGGCATTGCGACTGCCGGATTGGCGGCCGATTGGCGAAGGTTCTGCGGCATCGGCTGACGGAACCGCGGCTGGTTCGGCGTTGCCGGGGCGGACTGTTGCGGCAACGCCGGTTGGGCGGTGCCGTGCGCGCTCAGCAGCGTGCCCTCCGGATCCTCATCGGCTTGCGGCTGCTCCGGCAGATTCGGCGTGTGGAACGCCGGCTGCTGCTGGCCGGGTTGGCTGGGAACGCTTGGATTATGGCCGATGGAACCCAGCTGGGTGGCATCATCGAAATCGTTGCTCATGGGTTGCTCCTTGCTTGTTGTGTTGCTCGTGTGGATGGTTCGTTGTGTTTGCGATTGCTGTGATCGTCCGTTTCACCATCTGGCGTAGTAGGCCAGGCCGCGGATCCAAGGCTTGGATGCGCCGTCGACGGTGGACAGGGCGACGGAGGATGCCACAGGCCGGTCATTCCGCGTGGCCGCTTCGCCTTCCGTGGACGCGTCAGAATCCGATGGCTCCGACGGTTTTGATGGTTCTGAAGGTTCCGACGGTTCGGGTTTCGGCGTGGGAGCCTTGTACCTGTCATGGTCCAGCAGTGTGCCGCCATTGTCCTCGTTGTTGAGCGCGGTGTCGGTGCCCACCACCTTCGCCTTCCACGCGTAATCGACTCCGGTCGGCAGCACATCCTTGACGTTCAGTTTGTCGGAGCCCAATACCCAGGCGACGTCATAGGATTTGCCGTCCGCGGTGAAGGTGATCACGGTTCTGCCGGGCTGGCCGTACATGTTCACCGATCCGCCGCTGACCTTGATGATGTTCGGATCATTGGCGTCCCACGTCAGCATCGGCGCCTTGACGGCGGCCTTCACCTTGCGGACGTATGCCGGATCGGCCCTGCCGGACTTGGAGGTGCTTGCCGCGCCATTGAAATGCTGCGTGACGGAACCCGAGGAACAGAACTGCCATTCCTTGAGCGGGAAATCGTGCGATCGTTCGGAAGCGCCGGCATGGTAGGAGCCGAGTCCGTCCGCGCTCACCGTGAACCCGTCGGCGTGGCCGTTCTCCTTCCAACTGACTACGCACACGTCGTCATGCCCCTTGACGCTGACCGATTCGGGCGCCTTCACCGCGTATTTCGGTGTGAAACGTACGGTCGAATCGTCACTGGTCGTTTTCTCCTTGCCGACCACCGCCGCCTTGATGGTGTATTCCCTGGTGTTGAGATCATGGTCCGGAATCTTGAAATCGTAGGATCCGGAACATCCGTCGATGCTTGCGCTGACATCTCCGGAAATCTCGACGGCCTTGCATCCCGCGTTGCGGGTGTTGCCCACGGATTCGACGGTGACGGTTCCCGTGGTGTCGTCGTTCGTCACGGAGATCTTCGGCGCATCGGGCTTGCCCCACGGCTTGACAGCGTCGGACGCCTTGGACGGTTGGCTCCAATTCACCTTGTTGTGGGCGCGTACCGTCGCCGTGTACGAGTCGCCGTCGGAAATCGCGTTGTTATCGAAAACAAAATCGATTCCGGTGGAATTTGTCGTCTGCTTGGACGGCGCGTTCCTGCCGGACAAAGTCACCTCGTAATTGTCCACCGACGAGAAATTGCCGTCCGGAGCCTTCCACGTGACGCTCACCGTGTTGCCCTTCACACTGGCCGTCACATCCGTCGGCGCATCAGGCAGCTTGTCCGGCGTGCCCTCGACGGCGTTGGAATCCTTGGACCAGCCGACCTCGTTCCTGGCCTGCACCTTGAACGAGTAGGTCTTGCCGTTCTTCAACCCGTCGATGAGACAGGAGGTCTTCTGCCCGCACGAGCGCTCGCCGGACGCGTCTCCGCCCCACATCACCTTGTATTCGGTGATCGGGCTGCCGTTGGCCGAACCGGCCGTCCAGCTCAGATTCACGGCGCCATCCTGCGGGTCGCCGGACACCGCGGAAAGCAGCGGCGCATCAGGCTTGTCCATCACCGAAACGCTGATGGTGCCGGTCACCTCACGTTCCTTTGTTTTGGTGGCGTCGCGCACGGTGACGACCACCTTGTTGGTGTTCGCGCCGATGTCGGAAGCCGCCCTGATGGACACCACGCCGTTGGACGGGCAATCCACCGTCAGCTTCGACGCGCCATCGGACGTGCATCCGGTCACCGTCAGCGGAGTGTCGGGGAACGGATTGTACGCGTCGGACAGCAGATTCACCTGCTCGCTGGAACCGGCCTTGATTTTCACGGTCTTCTCGGTGACACGGGCGAGCGGCCTGTTGGACGCGGTGACGCGCACGGTCATACCGGCGCTCACCGTACCCTTCGCATATTTGATCGAGACGGGCACGCTCACTGTGGTGTCCGGCGTGGCCGTCTTGTCCGCGGACACGGTCAACGTGCCGGAGGGAGACACTCTGGCATCCACACTGCCGGAATTCACGCCGCCGGAATACGAGTACTGCTTCTCATCCTCGTACAGGCCCGACGCCGAATGGGTCAGCGCCGTCAGATCGATGGTAGTGGCCTTCTCGCCGGCCACCACATCGACAGTGGAGGATGAGAACGTCGGCGGCGGAACCTCACGTCCGATCACCGTGATCGGAAGCGTGAGCACCGCCGAATTGACGATCTTCACCTTGTCGTTCTTGTCTCGCTTGCCGTCCACCGCGGTGAAGGTGATGGACGCGGGACCCGCGTAATCCTTCGGCGCGGTGAACCTCAACGTCTGGTCGTTGACGTACAGGTCGCCGTCCGCGGCCTTCGTGGCGCTCACCGAATCGGCGCCGTCCACATACGCGGTCTTGCCCGCGCCCACACGCACGTAGTCGGCGATGTTGATGGTGATGGTCTCACGCGCATTGACCTTCAACGCCGGCGCCTTCGGACGTAGAACCGGCGGAAACACGCCATATGCGGGCACTTGGATGAACGCGGTGGACGTGATGCCGTACGTCGTGTTCGTGACGGTGTACGGCACCGCGCGCGCCTCGTCGGTCAGATCAACGGTGATGATGGTGGAATCCTTGCCGCCCTTGACATGCGCATGGTCGGTCGCGGAAGGATCCACGCCCACCTGAAGCTCGTCGGCGGTGCCGGACGGATTGGCGATCCACTGCGAAACGTCCACGTCCACGGATTTCTTGTCGATCGTGGCGGCGGCCGGAACACGGTAATCGTACGCGGTCGGCGGGTCGATGGCGGCGTTCTCGTCGACATTCACCGTCAACGTCGCCGAATCGGACAGGCCGGCCTTGTCCTTGATGGTGTAGACCACGTAATACGTGCCCGCCTGCTTCGGCGTGGTGAACGACAGCATGTTGTCAACGACCTGAATGCCGCCGATGCCTTGCGATTCCACGTCCTTGGCCACGGTCAGATCAGTATTGTCCCCGGAAATGTCGTTCTGCGCCACCGGCACGGTGGCCGCGGTGTTCGGACGCAGCGTGATCTCGTCGTCGCGCGCGTACACACCCGAATCGGCTCCGGATTTGAACACGCCCACACGCACCTGCGCGGTGGCCCTCTGACCGGTCCAATCCTCCACGGCGTAGGAGAACGTGTCCGTTCCGGACGAATCGGCATACGCCTCATACACCAGATACGTGGCGCCCACCTCGCTGATACGGCCCAGTTTCGGCGCTTTGTTGCCCAAGCCGAGCAGCTGCACGTCATCGCCGTCAGCGTCGATGCCGGTGAGCGTGATCGGAATCTGCACCTTCTGACCGGCCGCCACCTGCGCCTCGACGTCGGACGGTGTCGGAGCCGCCTTGTTGGACGCGTCCTTCTGATGCACGTTGATGGTGATGGTGGCCGAGGCCGCGTTGCCGAGATTGTCCTTCACCGTGTAGGTGACGGGGAAGGAGCCGGTTTGTCTGGTGGCCTGATAGCGCACGGTGTCGCCGGACACGAACACCAGACCCTTGAACGTGTTCTTGTCATACTGCAAATCGTTCTGCAGGCTCACCGTGGTGCCGTCGGAATACGTGACATGGTCGAGCACGTCCACGGACACGATGCCTTCGGTGCGCACCTGTGTGGTGATGTTCTCGGCCTTCGGCACGGAATTCGACGTGGTCAGCGCCGGCGGCTGCAGGACGATGACGCCGGTCGACGATCCGGCCGCGTTGGCCACGGTGTAGGAGATCCGCACCGGCTCGGTAGGCACCTGACGCGCGGTGATATAGACGCGCTTGTTGCTCACCACACCGGTTTTGATGCCGCTTTGCGCGTCCGCGGTGACGCTGGTCACCGACAGCACGCCGCCCATCGGGTCGACGTCGTTGGCAAGCGGCTCCACGATCGCGGTATTGTCCGCGCCGAGCAGCGCCACATCGTTCGCCGCGATCGGCTTGGCGGCGTCTCCGGCCACCGCCTGCACCTCCACACGAGCCAGACCGGTCGACGGAATGGAACCCTGCGTGATGGTGTACGGCACATAGTAGGTGCCGGGATTGGAGGCGGTGAACGTGATCGACATGTCGGTGGCGTTCATGGTGGTGGCCGCGCCGGACGGCGTCTCCACCGCGGTCAATTCGGCCGGTTCGACGGACGTGCCGTGCACGTACGGCTTGAGCGCGATGGTGGTGCGGGTGTCGGGCGTGGTCTGTTTGACCACGGGGTCGATGACCGCGCCCAGCGTGTTCGCCGGCTTCACGGAGAAGTAGATCATGCCGGTGCCGGTCTGCTGGCCGTCGGACACCGTGACCTCGATGCCCGCCCTGCCGGACGACATCGAACCGGCGTTGAAGACCAATTGTCCGTCGGCTCGCGTGGACACCGTCACCTGATCGGTGTTCTGCGGCGATGCCGACACCAAGGTCAGCGGATCGCCGTCGGGGTCGGAGAAGCTGCCCAACGCGTTCGCGGTGTACGAAGCACCCTGCTCCACGTCGATTTCCGGCGGAGTGTCGCTCTGCAGCGGCGCATGGTCGTCGCCGCCGGCCAGCGTGAGCGACACGGTGGCGCTGGACGTCTGCCCGCGCCCGTCGGAAATCTCATAGCTGAAGGACACGTTGCCCGCGGCGGCACCGGAGGCGTCGAGCTGCAGATACCGGCCGTCATAGACGGGGGAGACGGTGATGTTCGCGCCATCCGGAGCGCTCACCGACGTGATGCGCAGCACGGAACAGTCGGTCTGCTCGTCGTTGCGCAACACGTCGAGAATCTGCTGCGATCCCACGCGCGCGCCGAACGAATCGTCCACGGCCTTGATCTGCCCCGACTGCGCCGAACAGTTCTTGCTGAAATTGTGCTGGTTGTTGGCGCTGTCGTTGTTCTGCTGCTGTTGCTTCGACTGCTTGGTCTCCACCTTGTTCCACTGGATTTTGATGACCTTGGTGGACTCCTGCGGATTCCACACATTGCCGTTGACCACGTCGTTGAGCACCACCAGACGATGGTTGGTGCGGAACACGAGCTGCGAGGTGGGATTGACATCTTCCAACGAGGAAAACTGTGCGTCCTTGTCGTTCGCCGCGCACACCCTGATGTAATTGTTGGCCTTCTGCGCCCACGCGGCGAACACGCAGCCATTGGTGGACACCGGCTGCGCGGCATCGCCCTTGCCGGCATTCGGCAGCTGCGTGACCTTTTTACTACCCAAATCGACCATGGCGATGCCCCGCGGCGTGGAAACCGCCACCCAGCCAGTCTGCCTGCCATCCGTGGACGGCGCCTGCAACGTCGCCTGACCCTGCAGGCCGATATCCGCGCTGCCCTTCGGCCAGAACACCTTGCCGGCACCGGCTACGACCGGCGTCTTGCCGACCACGGTGAACGATTCGACATTCGTGGCGCCCTTGATCGTCGCATCCTTGCCGGGCGTTCCCTGAGGTCCGTCGACACTGAGCACCGCGCCGTCGGACGCGCGATAGCCGTAGACGACACCGTCATGCGTCACCGCGATACGGCCACCCGACCCCAGCTTCATCTTCGGCGAATCGGTGGTCGGATTCATGGATTTCACATCATCGGCGGACCCGACCCACACATTGCCCGTCTTGACGTTGATGAACGCCGCGGTGTTGCCTCCGACGACGGTCCGCATATCCGATTTGATGGTGGTGTTGCCGCTTTCGCTGACGGTGGAGGCCTCGATGTTGCTGGCCTTCGTACCTTCGGAGATCACGGTGGAGCCATCATGCTGGGCCACGTCGAACCGGGCCGCAGTGGAGGCGACGCCCGCATCGGCGTCCCGGTTGCGCACGTTGAAACGGGCGGCCTTGCGGTCCTTGAGCGAAGTGACCCACACGGTGCCATCGTCGAGCTGCACGTGACGTTGCGTCACCGAACTGACGATGACGGCCCCGGCGACGATGCCCAGCAACAGCAGCAGCATGACGATCGGCGTGATCCACCGGCGACTGCCGGAAGGCAGCAGCTTGCGCAGCATCGACCCGAATCGCAACTGCCGTTCGTACGATTGCGCCGACTGGTTCTCGGCGTTCCTATGCTTGCTCATCGACTGGCTCTTCCCTGATTGTGCCCAAACTTTGCTTGACCGCGCATCCAACCGCATGCGCCTACCTGTTTGCCCGCATGCATGCCGGGCTGTATTGGTTCGTATCGGTTCATGTCACCCGCATCCGGTCGCAAACTCACGGCTTGGCCGCGCACGCGATCATGGGATTCTCGGACATCTGCCGGTCCGCGCGAACCAGACTCACCTGCACGCACGTCTGCGCGCCGTCGGCCGGATCGATTTCGATACTCGTCGACTCCGTGGTGGTGCCCTGCGCGTTCGGGTCGGTTCCCGAATCGCCGACCAGCGACCACGCGTACGAATCGCCATCCTTCGGCGAAGGATTGACCCATGTGAACCGCACTTTGCCGTCGGCGGTGTATTCGCCCGTAAGATCCTGCACGCTCGGCACACTGCCCGACGTGATCGCCGAATCGGGATCGTCCTCGGCATGGTTCTGGGCGCCATGGTTCTGCACCTGCACCTTGCTGTTGTCGGAGGACGCATCCATATTCGGCATGACGACGGTGACGAACGCCAACGCCATCACGACCACGGCGGCCGCCGCAGCAACCGTGACGGCCAACGGCTTCGCCCACCGGGCATGCTGTTTCGCAACCGGGGCGGACTGGTCGAATGCGGAAGTCTGCGCGTACATGTTCTGCGGATAATCCGGCACACCCTCGACGGTGGTCTGCACGGCACGGCCATACAAGGCCTGTTGCACGCGCTGCATGTCGCGCGCGAACTCCAACGCGGAATAGTAACGATCCTCGGGCGTACGGCTCAAGGCCTTACGCAACACCCGTTCCACTTCGGCCGGCACGTCGGGACGGTTGAGCTTGGGCAGCGGATTGTTGAGAATGACGGACTTGAGCCGTTCGGCCCGCACCTGCCGTTGGGAATCGCCCAGCACATCGGCGTAGAAATACTCGTACGGCGATTGGCCGATCAGCATGGCGAACAGCGTGGCGCCAAGCGAATAGATATCGGACGATTCATTGCCGCCACCGCCTTGGGCAAGCACCTCCGGCGCGGCCCACGCGATGGTGAAGCCGACACCCGGACGCCCATAGACGGACCCGGCGATGCCGAAATCGGCGAGCATGGGCATATTGTGCGCGTTGATGAGAATATTGCTGGGCTTGATGTCTCGATGGATGATGCCTTTGCGATGCGCGGTGAACAGCGCGCTCGCCAGATCGATACCGACGGTGAGCATCTGGTCGGCGGTGAGACGGCCATGCTCGAGGAACGTCTTGTAATTGCCGCCCGGAGCGTATTCGAACACGGTGTAGCCGCGCCCGTTGACGGTCACGCCGTTCTCATAGACGGAAAGAATGTAGGGGTGTGTGGAGATCTGCCCCATGAAATTCGCTTCGGAACGGAAGCGGACCGCGGCACGTGGGTCGAGCGTGTTCTTGCTGATTTTGATGGCCACCTGACGGGCCGGGGAAAGCTGCTGGTACAGGTACACGTCGGCTTCGGAACCGGAGCCCAGCCGTTTGATCAGTGTGTAGCCGGGAATCTGAGGGGGAATGCTCCTTGAGGCTTCCATGCTTCCTCTTTCTTGTAGTTCCTGCCCGGTTCCGTGCGTTGCGTCTATGCTTCGACTGTACTCGTCGTCATGGGCAGGCCGTCTGTTCGCTGTTGAACCTTCCCGGGCTGCGCCGCTAGTCAATCTTATTGGTGGCGGTGTCCGAAAAACTTTGTAGAGGGTATCGATGTCCATATATAAAGATGGCGGTGTCCACGATGACGTTTTCAGGACGGCTTCGGACGATGATATGCGATTCGTGGCCGGACCGTTCGGCTAAGCTGGGGAGACATGATGGATGTGGACGATCTCGATGGCGCGACATTGGTTGCGGGGGCACCCCGCAGCGGCAAGACCCGGTTCGCGCTGGACATGCTGGTCGCCGCGATGAAGCGGCATGGCGACGCGTACGCCGTGATGACGGTCTCCGGCAGACAGGTGGCCGACCGGCTCGGCGACACCGTGATCCGCGAACTGTCCGCGATCTCGCAGGCACGCCCCGTCACCACCCTGCCAGCCGTCGCGTTCCGCATCATGACCGCCGTGCGATCGCATGCCGGACAACCCCTGCCGAAACTGCTCAACGGGGCCGAACAGGACGTGGTCATCCGCCGCGTGCTCGCCAAGCATGCCGAACATGCCGAGCACGGCGACGAATGCTCCACCTGCGCGCTATTGCGCACCTACTTCGTGGTCGCCGACTGGTCGGGCATGGTGGTGGACGACGCCACCGACGCCTTCGCCAACCAGCTGCGCGACATGCTTGCCCGCATGAACGAGATCGGCGCGAAACCGGAACTCGAAGACGCGCTGATCGCCCGCGCTGCCGACGAACACGGCACGCTCGACGAACGACGCGAACGACTGCGCGTGCAATGGCGGCTCGCCTTCGCGCTGCGCGCCGAATACAACCAGGCCATCAACGAGGCATATCCGGACCAATACCGTCTCGACGCCTCGCAGCTCATGATCGACGCCGCGGCCGCCGTGAACGAAGCCGAAACGTCCGACCTGCCGAAACTCGTCATCGTCGACGATTTCCAGGACGCCACACTCGCCGGCTTCGACTTTCTCACCGCATTGCGCAACCGTGGCGTGCGACTGTTGCTCGTCGGCAACCCCGACGAGGCGGTGCAGACGTTCCGCGGATCGTACCCTGAATATTTGTTCAACATGGCGCAATCGCGATTGGGCGCGCGACTGGTACGGCTGGAACCGTCCCATATGGCCGAAGGCACGGACCTGGCTGCGGTGACGAGCCGCGTGAGCCTGACCATCGCCAGCACGGAATCGACCGACGACGCGCTGGCGAACCGCCCCGGCAAAATGCCGGCCATCGCCATACCGGAGACGCACGACGGCAGTCTTGAAGCCGCGATGTACCGTTCCACCGTCGAAGAACTCGACGACGTGGTGTGGAAAATCAAAACCGAACATCTCGAACACGGCCGCGACTGGAACGACATGGCCGTGATCGCCCACGACAACGCCACCGTGCGCACGTTCGGCGAACGGCTACGCGCCGACGGCGTGCCCGTACGCTATTCGAGCGTGACCCGCCCCCTCAAGGACGAACCGTTCGTGCAGGGCCTGTTCTCCATGATCGAACTGGCCGAACTGAAACGGCAAGGCATCGCCACCTCGTCCATGAACCTCGACACGGCCGGCGCATACGTGCGCTCACGCGTCGCATCAATCATGAACTCGCCGCTGATCACCACCCCCGGCGAACGTCCGGCTCGGCTGTGCGTGGTCGAATCGGCGATGAACGCGCTCGGCTCGCTGGCCACGGTTTTGCATGACGATACAGCCGATCCGACCACGTCCGACACGTCCGGACGCGCGCTGCTGCCACAGCTGATCGACGATTGGAACGATTACGTCGAAACCTTCCGCACCGCACGCGCGGCGGTATCGGCGTCGGACGTGGAAAACGCTGCCGACATGGGCCTGT
>UMEZ01093987.1_pt1 | contig 21759 bp, 15 predicted proteins | sample 1964841 | NCBI WGS metagenome assembly UMEZ01 (sample SAMEA4836029, study PRJEB28245) | human gut metagenome | biome: gut microbiome; material: fecal sample | place: Denmark | collected 2008 | reverse complement strand
TGCGCGGCGTCTTGTTCTTCGGCAGGAGACGGGCCGCGTCAATGTGCTGGCCTGTCAGGTTGAGGTCCAGCGCATCGCCGATGGAGCCCGAAAGGCCGAGAGACGCTGTATAGGAAGAAATATCGCCGTTCGAAAAATAGACCGTACCGTTGTCGAGACGGTAGTCGGCGCTGACATTTTTATAGAGATAGCCTGCGTAAGAGCCGCTCGTCAGGCGGAAAGAGCCGGAAGCCGATGGATTGTCGAGGCTGCCGCTGACGGTCACCGTATTGTCGGCCCACCCCGTAAGCGGCAGGTCTTCTTTGCCGATGGCCGGCAGGAGCTGTTCGATGCGTACGTGCGACGTCGTCAGCGACGCCTGGAAGGTGCGGGCATTGAGGTCGGCCCAGCCGCTCAGGGTATGTGTGCCGTCGCCGCGGCGCCAGTAGAGAGCCGGGATTTCGATACGACTGCCCTGGCCATGGACGCTGCCGTCGATATGGTCGAAGGGGACGCCTTTGATCTGGCCGTCAGCAGCGCTCACAGCAGCATCCCAAACCTGTCCGTCAAGGTGACCGGAAATATCGACCGTCCCGGCCATGGGCAGGGAGACGAAAGGCGAAGCCATGTCGAGAGGCAGGCCGTGACCCGTAAAGGACAGGTGCGGCGTCTGGCTGTCCAGGTCGTAGGAGCCGCTGAAGCCGAGCGTACCGCCGCCGACGTCGGCCTGACCATTGCGCAGGGTCACGACGTGACCGTCGTAGGCAATGTCGCCCATGGCTTTGTCGACGGTGAGACCGTCATAAGACAAATCGTCTGCCGTCACCTGGCCCGCCGCCGTGACGGAGCCGTCTTTGCTGTTGCCCGCTGCCTGCAGGGACGCCGAAACAGTGCCCATGACAGATAGAGGAAGATTGGGCACAGCCGTCAGATCCAGATTGGCAATATCGGCCTTTCCCTGCCAGGCACCGCTGTCCGTATCGTAGACGCCGGACGCCGTCAGGTCGGCGCCGAAGGCCCGGGCTGTCAGGGATTCAATATTGAGCCGCTTATCGACATAGGAAAGGTCCGCTTCGGCCGTATCGACGGTATAGCCGTCGTAAGTCACGTCTTTCAGGGATGCTTTGCCGCGGGCGCTGACGTCTGCCGCCGTGCCCCAGACCTGCCCTTTAAAGCCGGCCGTGCCGCTCACCGCAACCGGCAGGACGTCTGCAAAGGCGCTGATATCGGCGCCCGGTACGTTGACGGCGAGGTCGAAGACAGGCGTGTCGCCGTTGGTGACAACAGTCCCGTCAAGGCGCACGTCCTGACCGTTGACTTTCCCTGCGACAGACGATAAGGTGATATCTTTCGTCGTCAGGCCGACATGGCCCTTTAAATCACTGATATCGAAGCCCTTGGCTTCGACGTGGCCGTCGCTGATATCAGCCTGGCCGGACATAAAGAAACCGTTGTGGCTGTCCGAGAGATGGAGCTTGACGTTCTTCACGCTGCCGCTGCGCAGGACGACGTCCGCCGAGGCCGGAATGAAGGACGACGCATAGGTCCCGTTGACGGCGTCGGCACTGACCGTGAAGTCATACTGGCGCTGCGAGGCATAGATCCCGTGAGCCGTGACCTTCTGGCCGTCCACGTCCATCGAGGCATCGATGGCCATGGCCGGATATTTATCAAAGGAAATGCTGCCGTTGACGTCGTTCCCCGTGACCAGCGTCGTATCTGGGAGCTGCGCCCGGATAGTGCCGCCGTGGACGTTGATGGCGCCGCGGAAGCCCGCATCGCTGCTGGTCTGATTCTTCTTGAAGATGTTCGCTACGTTCCACGTTCCGTCGTCATTCTGCCAAATGTGCAGGACCGGCGTGTCGATGTCCGCCGTATCCATGGCCTGCAGGATTTCGCCCTGACTGAGGGCCGGCAAAATCTTGGCGGGGTTGACGTAAATGCGGACGTCTTCCCCTTCGATGACCGTCCGCCCCTGCGTGTCTTTAATGACCGGCTTGGCCAGGACGAGCTGACCCTTGAGGGAAATATCGAGGGAAGAAAAAGACAAAGTCCCGTTCAGTTTACTGTTTGCAGTTGTCGTTATCGCATTGCCTGCCATTTGCGTCAGGGCCGGCGTCTCCATCCAGAGCGCCACGCCGGCGGCCAGGAAAAAGGCGCCGACACCGCAGGCAGCCATCCATTTTTTCTTCATATGTAAACTCCGCCTATAAAAAAAGAGAGAATCGCACGTGCTAATTCTCTCTTTATTCTACCTATGGAGTTGAGGAAAATCAAGACGGAGACACTAAATGGCAGGTTTTCGCCGTGAATTGTTAAAAATCCGTGAGCATCTCTTAAAAAACCGTTTAACCGCGATAGGTCGTCGCCGTCAGGGACGGATGGATGACGCCCGATTCGACGTCGACGCCCATGACCTGTTCCAGTTTGGCAATGCCGACGTTGTAGTCGTAGAGGGCCTGGATATGGTTGACCTGGGCTTCGTTCAGGCTCAGCTGGGCATCGAGGACGTCCAGGTTGATGCCGACGCCGGCCTGGTAGCGGATATTCTGGATACGGTAGTTTTCACGGGCCTGATCGACGACAGTCTGCGTTTCTTCAACCTTCTGGGCCGCGCTGCGGATGTTCAGGTAGGCCTGTTTGACTTCCAGCTGGACGGCTTCGCGCGTTTTCTGTTCTGTTTCGCGGGCTGTCAGCAAATCCTGTTTGGCCTGATTGACTTTAGCTTTCGTTGCGCCGCCGTCATAGAAATTGTAGGTCACGCCGGCGCCGATATTCCAGCTGCGCTTATTGGCATCGATGCCCGGGAAGGTGTTGTCCGCCCAGTTATTGCCGCCCGTAACGGAAACGGTCGGTTTGTTGCCGGCATTGGCGATATCGATGCTCCGTTCTGCTTTCTGTACAGCTACCGCTGCCTGGAGAACTTCTGGCCGATACTTCATAGCATAGTCCGTCGCTTCCTGCAGGGAAATATTATAGGTATCGAAAGGCAATTGATGGTCGGCCAAGTTCAGCTTCGTTTCCAAAGGCAGGCCGAGGATATTGTTCAAGTTCGATTCAGCAATGGCAACGTTGTTGTCTGCCGTAATGGCCGTCGTCTTGGCGTTGGCCAGGGAGACGTCCGACGAGAGGACGTCGACTTTGGCCTTCGTGCCGACGTTGTACTGGGCCGTAACGTTATCTAAGTGGCCCTGCAGGTTGTCGACGGCTTCATGGTAGACGTCGCGCAGTTCCTGATAAGCCAGGAGAGCGTAATAGCCTTCGATAGCGCTGTATTTCGTTTCCTGTTCGACACGCAGGATTTCTTCCTGAGCATTGGTCTTGCCTAATTTAGCGACATCGATATTGCCTTCTACTCTACCACCCGTATAGAGAGGGATCGTTACGGACAGGTTATTGCCAAAAGCATTGGAAATGGCGTTGTGACTCCGTGAAACAGCCAGGCTGGCATCGGTTGCCCGGGAACGCTGCGTACTGAAGCTGTAGTCCACGCTCGGTGCCTTGCCGGCTTTTGCTTCATCAATAGCATATTCTGCCTTCTTCAGGGCATAGTGGGTATTCTTGATGTCCCGGTTGTAATCGAGGGCCATCTGGACGGTCTTCGGCAGGTTGAGGTCGACTGTGCTGTTCGTCGGTACGCGGCCGACGACGATGACCGGGTCGGTTTCTCCCGTCTTAGCCCGCTTTTTAGCAGCTTTATCGGCCAGTTTGTCCGAATCGTCGATAATCTTCTGCGCCAGTTCTTCACGCAGTTCCGGCGTGATGTCCACCGGCGTTACGGCTTCTTTGGCTTTCGCTTCGGCCTTGGCGGCCTTCTTCTGCTGCGCTTTTTCGCGCTTGATTTCCTGCTGTTCCGCTTTGGCACGGGACTGGATGGCATCGGCCTGGGCCAGGTCGACAGGCCGGTATGCAACGGTTTGATCTGCAGCAGAGGCAGCAGCGACAGTGCCTATGGTCGTAATCATCATGGCGATGACCAGTTTCTTATACAAGTTGTTGTTCATCTTGGGTACCCCCGTTATTTCTATAAAGTCTGCTAAAAAGCATAGTTAATACCGTAGTAATTGCCGCCGTCACTGCGGCTCATAGGCCGCGTGAACTGGCCGAAGAAGTAAAGGTCCGGCGCCAGTCGGTACTGGGCCTTGAGGCGGAAGCGCCAGTCGTCGGGATTATAGCCTTCCAGGGAAAGGCGGAAGGGCCCGTCCCGGAAGAAGTCGAAGCCCGCGCCGAGGTCGCCGTTGATCAGGCCGGCCCGCGTATCAAAGAGGCTGCCCCGGCGGCCGTACTGCAAATTGAGGTTCGTACCGTTGCCGATGTTCTCTGCCCCGACCAGGCCGAACGTATCGCCGCGGTACACCCTAAAATTTACAGTGCCGCTCGTCTCATTCTTCGTTGTATTGTAAAGAAGACCGGCTTCGCCCTGGACCTTGAGGTCCGAAGAGCCGCCGAGAATCTTGTTCACTTTCGTCGTAATCTGGGCCGTATTATTCAGGGTCGTCTGAATATTGGCCTGGGTCTGCGGATCCGTCGTCATCTTTTCCATCGACTGGGCGATAGTTTCGAAACGGTCCGTGATCTGCTTCATGTTGGCTGCCGTCGCCCGCACATTGGCCGAAGCGGCGCCGTCGCCGTCGAGGTTCTGCATGGACGCGTTCATCTGCGCCGTCATGGCCGCCATATTGGCCGTGATCTGCTGGATATTGCCGGCGTTGGCATCCATCATCTGACTCGTCTTGCCCGTAATGGCATCGATGTTCTGGATGGAACCGCGCATGGCTTCCTGTGTCTTCTGGTCGCCGATGATGGCATTGATATTCTTGACCATGTCGTCGGCGCTGCCCATGAGTTTGCCGGCGCTGTCCATCATGTCGTCCATGGTCTTGCTCTGCGTGCCGTCGAGGTAGTCACCGTCGGCTAGGAGATGGTTCTTATCGTTGCCCGGCGTAATGGAGACGATTTTTTCACCCATCAGACCGTCCGTCGTGACCGTGACTTTCGAGTCCCGCGGGATTTCCGTCCCCTTTTCCAGCTTCATGGCCACATCGACACCGTCCTTCGACGGCGTCACACTCTGGACCTTGCCGACATGGACGCCGACATAGCGGACGGAATTGCCCTTCTGCAGGCCGTTGGCATCTTTGAATTCCGTATGGATGACGAAGCCGGGCTTGCCGAAGATTTCCGCATGGGCCAGGTTGAGGATGACAAAGGTAAATAAGAGGACGCCGACAATCGTTACGAAGCCGACTTTTGCTTCTGCACTCCACTTCATAGGCTATCCCCTCTTTCTTCCGGAAGGCGCCCGCCGTGGATAAAGCGCTGCACTTCCTGATCATCGGTATTGGCAAAGGTCTTCTTATCGGCAATGAGCCGGAAACGGCCGTCCTGGAGATAGGCCAGGCGGTCGGCAACGTAAAAGGCAGAGTCCATATCGTGCGTGACGATGACCGATGTCGCATGGATTTCTTTCTGCATGCTGACGACCAGGCGGTTGATATCCATACAGCGCAGCGGGTCGAGGCCTGCCGTCGGTTCATCATAGAGGATGACCTGCGGATTGAGGGCGATGGCCCTGGCCAGGCTGACGCGCTTCTTCATGCCGCCTGAAAGGTCATTGGGCATCATCTCCTCGATGCCGTCGAGGCCGACGAGGTGCAGCTTTTCTTTGACGATGTGCTGGATTGTCGCCTCATCGTCCTGCGTATGCTGACGCAGACCAAAGGCGACATTTTCTCCGACGGTCATCGAATCGAAGAGGGCTGAATACTGGAAAACCATGCCCATGTGGCGGCGTACGTCCGTCAGTTCCTCTTCATTACAAGTTGTAATATCCGTATCATGGAAGAAGACCTGGCCACGCGTCGGCTTCTGGAGGCCGATAATCAGGCGCAGGATCGTACTCTTGCCGGAGCCGCTGGCACCGAGAATGGCCAGGGTCTCGCCCTGATGGATATCCAAATTGATGTTGTCTAGGATGACCCGGTCGCCATAGGCGACGGTCACATTGCGAAGACGGATCATAGCACTCCTCAATACAACAGAACCGATAAGATATAATTGCAGATAAAAATAAAGATAATCGACGTGACGACGGACTTCGTCGTCGCCTGGCCGACACCTTCAGCACCGCTCTTGGCATGCATCCCTTCATTGCAGGCAACGAGGGCGATGATGCCGCCGAAGAACATCGCCTTGATCAGGCCGTAGACGACGTCGCTCACATCCGTAAAGACTTCGATGGAATTGACGTAGGTAAAATGCGTCAGGCCTGCGCCCAGGGTAGCGACGCCGTAGCCGCCGGCCGTGCCGATGACATAGCCGTAAAAGGCCAGGAGCGGCACCATGACGACACAGGCGACGAAGCGCGGCACGACCAGATAGGCAATGGGATTGACAGCCATGCAGCGCAGGGCGTCGATCTGCTCCGTGACCTTCATGGTCCCGATTTCAGCAGTCATAGCCGCACCGACGCGGCCGGCCATGACGACGCCCGTCAAAATCGGCCCCAGTTCGCGCCCCATGGCGACGGACATGACGCCGCCCAGCGTCGACTGCGCGCCGTAGCGCAGGAGAATATCGACGATCTGCAAGGTCATGACCATGCCGGCAAAGAGCAAAGTCAGGCTGACAATGGGCAGGGAATTGACGCCGAGATGGGCCATCTGGGCAATCGTCAGGCGCCGCTGTATCTTCGGCAGCTGACGCAGTGTCTGGCCGAAGAGGATGGCAATGACGCCGACTTGTTCAAAGACATGAAGCGTAAAGCGGCCGATGCCTTCCAGGAACTCCTGCATGAAAGACCGTCCTTTCTCTAACTATTATACTACTTTACTATACCATAGAAAAAATAGATGTAAAACACCTGTCTTCAATTGTGCCTAAATTGTGAGAAACACTGAAAACTAAAAATATAATTTGAGTTTCCATAAGTATAATAGTAGCATTTTATAGAAAAAATGGCAAGTAAAAAGGGGCTGTCGCCCAAAGCGACGAGCCCCTTTTAGTTTTTAGTTTGCAGTTTTTAGTGGAACATGGAGAGATCAACGGCACGGATATCATCCTGGACTTTTTTGTCCGGGTTCTTTTTGCCGCTGCCCTTGTCTTTGTTATCCTTATTGTCCTTGTTGTCTTTCTTCGTATCAGCGCTGCTGTCCTTGCCATTGCTGCTGCTGACTAATTCGTCATCCGCTGAAGAGCTGTCTGTATCGTCGCCGATGACGGCTTTGGCTTCGTTGATTTTGTGGTGCTTGGCCAGGTAGGCATCGCGTTTTTCCGGCGTGACCACTTTGATTGTGATCTGGCCGTCGCCTTTGACGATGTACGGCGTCGTAATCGACGACTTGGCGTCGCTCGGATTGTCATCCGTAAGGCTGTGCTTATCCGGCTTGACGACATCTTTAGCAGTGGTCCCCGGTTCTTTGCCGCGGATCTTTTCCTTGCTTACTTTCGTGCCGCTGTCGTTGATCATGCTCACACCCTGGCTGAGGATTTCGATGACCAGATCGTTGTTGGCGTCTTCTTTTTCGATTTCCTTTTTCAGCTCATTAAAATCTTTATAATGGCGCAGACGCTGGATGATTTCATCGGTCAGGTTATAGCGCTGCTTTTCGATGAGGTACGGCAGAGGGATGACGCCGCCGCCGCGTACTTCCAGGGTCATGTCGCCCAAAGGCTGGTTCTTGGGTACCGTGAAACTCATAGTCTTCACTTCATCGACACCGCGGTACGGATGGAGCTTGACCTTGAAGTAGACCGTATCGCCCGGGCTGACGACGACCGGTGCTGCAGAGGCATCGACGATGGTCGCCGATTTCTTGGCCTGTGTAATATCGACGGACATGTTGATGTCCAGGATGGGATAATCGATGAACTCATTGTGCTTGAGGATATCGAGGACATTGTAAAGTTCATCGATGCTCTTTTCGTTGATGTTGTCTTCGGAATAATACATGTTGTGGCGCGTAATGTCCTTGTCGCGGCCGTTGGACGAGCGAATCGTATAGGACAGGGTCGCCGTGCCGCCGCCCGTGCGGTCGATGGTCTTGTTGACCGTGTTGTAGACGCTCGTCGCCGCCAGGACCGGCGTCATTTCATTATCTTCGATGATCTTCACGCGCTTCGTAAGGGCTGTGTTCGTATCGGTATCGCGGGCCTTGATGATCACCGGGATACCCGGTGCCAGGTAGCCGTACTGGCCGCCGATACCGGCGCCGCGGTCCTGCGTGATCTTACCGACTTCCGCACCAATGGAGCCTAGCTTGAAGGAGCTCGAAAGATTGTTGACGACCGTGAAGATATAGGCATTGTGCATGAAATAGTTGATGCTCCCTTTCTTCAGGAAGGGATGACCAAAGGCCACGATCTGGTTGTTGTCGACATAAGTGACCGTGCCGATGGCGCCCATCTTCATATCGCCGTTGACGAAAGCCGCGGCGACGCTGCTGCCCGGTTCCAGGGGCATGGCCGTATCATCGCTGCCGGCCGAGGCCGTATCGACGGGCATGAAGTTGTAGTTCGGCAGTTTGCTCTGCATCCAGGCCGTCGAAAGGCTGTCGAAGCCCGACGTCATGAGCGGCGTCGCAATCGGGATGAGCGACGATTCGCGGGCGTTGAAGGGTCGGATTTCTTCCTTCGTCGGTACGTTCCAGAGCTTGAGCATATCCGTAATCGGCGTGATCATGCCGACGCGGGAATTCGTAAAGGACCAGCCGTAAGCGACGGCGCCGAGGAGCTTGCCGTCAATGTAGACCGGGCTGCCGCTCATGCCCTGGGCAATGCCGCCGGTCTGTTCAATGAGAGGGCCGGAGAACTTGGCCAGGACCAGGTCGCCCGACGGGCCGCTGTTCTTCATGACACCCAAAATTTCCACAGGGAACGTGTCAATCGTCGTGCCGTGGACGACGGTCTTGGCATAGCCCGTCATGCCCGGCTGGACTTCACTGACATTCATGAATTCCTGGGCCTGCGCCGAAATGGCCAGGATACAGGAAAGGGCCGCGGTCAAACAGACCCGGCCCAAGGTGTGCCGCAGGGCGGATAAGCGCTTCATCATGGTCTGTCTCATTTCGTTTCCACCACGACGACAACGGCGCCTTGCTGTACTTGCGATCCCGGCTGGACGAGGACGGACTTGACAATCCCTTCCTTATCCGAGCGGGCGGCCGGCATAGGACCGGCCAGGGAATTGACCGTCAGGAGGACATCCCCTTCCTTGACGGCTGCACCGACAGGAACGACACTGACGACATTGCCGCTCAGGACAGTGGCATATGATACGTCAGCAGCAGCTGCCGGCATCGTGATAAGACCGGCTAAGCCGGCTAAAACGGCGAGTCTGCGAAACTTTTTCATGACGGCTCCCTCCTTTTTATAAGTCATCAAAACTATCTTTCAAACGATCCATCTCCCGCAGCGCTTTCCCGGCTCCGTTGGCAACGCAGAGGAGCGGTTCATCACAGAGATAGGCTGCCATGCCCGTCGTCTGGGAGATGAGGCGGTCAAAGCTGTCGAGGAGCAGGCCGCCGCCAGTGAGGACGATGCCGTGATCGGCAATATCCGCAGCCAGTTCAGGCGGCGTCTTTTCCAAAATGGAAACAATCGTCTTGAGCACGGTCTGGATTGGTTCGTCCAAGGCCTGGCGGATTTCCTGGGAATCGATGTCGACGGAGACGGGCAAGCCCGTTTCCGTGCTGCGGCCGCGGACGTCAGCCGTCATGCGCCGGCCGTCCCCCATAGCCGTGCCGATGAGGATTTTCAATTCTTCTGCCGTGTGCTGACCAATGGCGACGTGCTTGATTTTTTCCAAATAGCGGACAATCGCTTCATCAAAGGTATTGCTGCCGATGCGCAGGGATTCGCTGATGACGACGCCGCTCAGGCTGAGGACGGCGACATCGGTCGTACCGCCGCCCATGTCGACGACCATCGAACCATTGGAGGTGGCAATGTCCAGGCCGGCGCCGATAGCGGCTGCCAGCGGGTCTTCCATGACCGTCGTCTTGCGGGCCCCGGCCTGCATAGCCGCTTCGATGACGGCCCGCCGTTCGACGTTGGTGACGCTCGACGGCACGCAGATGACGACGCGGGGCTTAAAGAGCAGGGCCCGGCCGATGGCCTTGCGGATAAAGTAGCGCAGCATGTATTCCGTCGCGTCGTAATCGGCGATGACGCCGTTGCGCAGCGGATGGTAGGCGTGGATGTTGCGCGGCGTCCGGCCGATCATGGCCTGGGCTTCGCGGCCAATGGCGATGACTTTGTTTTCCATCGTATCGACGGCGATGACCGCCGGTTCATTGACGACGATGCCGCGGTTCTTGACGAAAACGATGATGTTCGCCGTTCCCAGGTCGATGGCAATATCGCTGCCGAACCAGTTGGCCAAAAAGAACGAATGGGAATGGGACTGTTTCGGTACCTTTCCCTGCTGCTTAGTTTTCTTCTTCCTCAATATTGACCCGAACAATGTCTGCACCTAGCCTTTGTAATTTCAATACAAGATTATCATAACCGCGGTCGATATGGTATAAGTAACCGACTTCTGTTTCGCCTTCAGCGACGAGGCCGGCCAGGACTAAGGCCGCGCCGGCGCGCAGGTCTGTCGCATTGACGCAGGCGCCCTTCAGTTTCGGTACGCCTTCGACGATGGCACTGCGGCCTTCAATGCGGATTTTGGCGCCCATGCGCTTGAATTCGTCGACGTGCATGAAGCGGTTTTCAAAGACCGTTTCCGTAACGACGCTCGTGCCCTGGCAGATCGTCGTCAAGGCCATGAACTGAGCCTGCATGTCCGTCGGGAAACCGGGATACGGCAGCGTCTTGATATCGGCCGGGCGCAGGGGCTGGTGGCCGATGACGCGGATGCCGTCGATTTCTTCCTGGACTTCTGCACCGACTTCCTTCAATTTGGAAATGAGGGGCTTCAAGTGTTCCGAAATAGCATTTTCGACGAAGACGTTGCCGCAGGTCATGGCAGCGCCGACCATAAAGGTACCGGCTTCGATGCGGTCCGGGATGACGGCGTGATTGGCACCGTGCAGTTCCTTGACGCCTTCGATGCGGATGACGTTCGTACCGGCGCCACGGATATTGGCGCCCATGCTGTTCAGGTACGTCGCCAGATCGACGATTTCCGGTTCTTCAGCGGCATTTTCCAGGACTGTCTTGCCTTCCGCCATGGAAGCGGCCATGAGGATGTTTTCCGTCGCGCCGACGCTCGGGAAATCGAGGTAAATCTGAGCGCCCTTCAGGCCGTTGGGAGCAACGGCTTCGATGTCGCCGTTTTCCAGATTGATGACGGCACCCATGGCTTCAAAGGCTTTGAGGTGCAGGTCGATCGGACGGGCACCGATGGAGCAGCCGCCGGGCAGGGAAATCTGGGCTCTCCCCTTGCGGGCCAGTAAAGGACCCATGACTAAAAAAGACGCGCGCATGCGGCGTACTAAATCATACGGTGCTGTCGTCGATGTCAGTTCTTTGGCATCGATGATCAATGTATCTCTTTCAGGATGTTCTATATGAACGCCGAGGGAAGCGATGACGTCACAGACCGTGTGTACGTCGGCTAACTTCGGGATCTCTGTCAATGTGCTCTGCGTCGTCCCCAACATGGACGCGACAATGATCGGCAGCACGGCATTTTTAGCCCCGCTGACGCGAACAGTACCCTGTAAGGGCTTTCCACCATGAATAACAAGTTTCTCCAATTCTGGTGCCTCCTAATAGTATTTCGAGTAGTAGTTTATCTAAATGGCCGGGCCCTTGGGGCCTACTGTGCCATTATGAGCTTATAATTACTATCAAGTCATTGTACCATAAACTGGGGGAAAAAAAAAGGGTCTGTCGCACGAGGCGACAGACCCTTTCATAGTTCGTTTGGCGTTCATCGTTCATCGAAAATTCTCGCAGCAACAAGAAAAACGTTATCTCCAGCCGATAGATTGTTAAAAAAATATACCCCATCACGACAAACGACGAACGATGAACGACCTACGGCACTTATAAATGAATGCTCCACTTGGCTTTTTTGTCGAAGCGGTGGAAGGTGTCGATGAAGCGGATCGTGCCGCTCTTGTAGCGCATGACGACGGACATCGTGCGGGCACCGCCGCCGAAGTACTGGACGCCGCGCATCATGGGCGTATCTGTAATGGCCGTGGCCGAGAAGATGCAGTCGTCCCCTTTGACCAGGTCGTCGAGGGTCATGACGCGGTTGATGTCATCGATGCCCATTTCCCAGCAGCGCTTTCGTTCTTCGTCGGTATAGGGAATGAGGCGGGCCTGCATATCGCCGCCCAGGCATTTCAGGGCCGCTGCGGCCAGGACACCTTCCGGTGCGCCGCCGATACCCATGAGGACGTGGACGCCGGAGCCTTCGATGCCGACGTCGACAGCCGGTGAGACATCGCCGTCCGTGATCAATTTGATGCGCGCGCCGGCGCTGCGGCATTCGTCGATGATTTCCTTATGGCGCGGCCTGTCGAGGATAACGACGGTCAGGTCGTCGATGCCGCGTTCCAGGCCTTCGGCGATGCGGCGCAGGTTTTCCTGTACGGACTGGGAAAGGTCGATGCGCCCTTTAGCACGCGGACCGACGCAGAGCTTTTCCATATACATGTCCGGCGCGTGCAGGAGATTGCCCTTGCCGGCGATAGCCATGACGGCGATCGACCCGTCCTGGCCTTTGGCCGTCAGGTTCGTCCCTTCCAGGGGATCGACGGCGATGTCGACTTCCGTGCCGCCAGCGCCGACTTTTTCACCGATATAAAGCATCGGCGCTTCATCCATTTCACCTTCGCCGATGACGACAGTGCCGTCGATGGGCACGCTGGCAAGGATAGAGTGCATGCCGTCTACGGCGAGCTGGTCTGCCCCCATCTTATCGCCCTTCCCCATGAGACGGCCTGCTTTGACAGCTACCGCTTCCGTAACGCGAACAAATTCCAAGGTCAATACGCGATCCATAGTGAACCTCCTTTGCTAAAAGTAATAATAAGGAATATATAGTATTACTTCTAGACAAAAAGAAAAACTCCTGCCTTGCGGCAGGAGTTTTTCGTGGTTCGTTTGGCATGCAGCGTTTGGCGAAAATCGTCACACCTGCCGTTCCGGCGATGAACGACCCACGGCAAACGACCCAATTACTGTTTCTTAATCACGTCGCAGTGCATGTACGGGCGGAGTACTTCCGGGACGATGACGGAGCCGTCGGCCTGCTGGTAGTTTTCCAGGATGGCGGCGACCGTGCGGCCTACGGCGAGGCCCGAGCCGTTCAGGGTATGGACGAATTCCGGCTTCGATTTCGGTGTGCGGCGGAAGCGGATATTGGCACGGCGTGCCTGGAAGTCTTCCGTATTGGAGCACGACGAGATTTCACGGTATTTGCCCTGTGCCGGGAACCAGACTTCGACGTCGAAGGTCTTGGCAGCCGAGAAGCCGATGTCGCCCGTGCAGAGGCAGACGACATGGTACGGCAGGCCGAGGGCTTTGAGAATATCTTCGGCGTTGTTCGTCAGTTTGTCGAGTTCGTCATAGCTCGTTTCCGGAGCGACGTATTTGACCATTTCGACTTTGTGGAACTGGTGCTGACGGATGAGGCCGCGCGTATCACGGCCGGCGCTGCCTGCTTCAGCGCGGAAGCACGGCGTCATGGCCGTGAAGTAAATCGGCAGTTTGGCGCCGTCGATGATTTCACCGCGGTAGTAGTTGGTCAGGGGGACTTCTGCCGTCGGGATCATGTACATTTCTTCGCCTTCGACGTTCAATTTGTACATGTCTTCATAGAATTTCGGCAGCTGGCCCGTACCAGTCATGGAATCGCGGTTGACGATGTACGGCGGGATGACTTCGGTGTAGCCATCTTTTTCCGTGTGCTGGTCGAGCATGAAGTTGTAGACCGCACGTTCCAGGCGGGCACCGGCACCGATGTAGTAGTAGAAGCGGGCACCTGTGACTTTGGCAGCCCGTTCGGCGTCGAGGATGCCCAGGTTTTCACCGACATCCCAGTGGTTGAGCGGCTGGAAATCGAATTTCGGAAGTTCGCCCCATTTGCGGACTTCCGGGTTGTCGCTGTCGTCGTTGCCGACCGGGACCGAGGGGTGGCACATATTGGGGATCATAAGCTGGATAGCGCGCATGTCCGCTTCGACTTTCTTGACTTCTTTGTCGAGGACGTCGATGTCGTCGCCGAGCTTCTTCATAGCGGCAATCTTGTCGTCTGCATTTTCTTTGTTGCGCTTGAGCTGGCTGATTTCCTTGGTGACCGTATTGCGTTCGCTCTTCATGGCTTCGACTTTCTGCAGGAGTTCGCGGCGCTGATCATCGAGGGCGACGAAAGCGTCGACATCGGCTTTGGCATGGCGGTTCTTAATATTTTCTTTGACTTCTTCCACGTGTTCGCGGATGAATTTCGTATCTAACATGGTCTTTTTTCTTCCTTCCTCAGTAAATATGCTTTGTATACCCCTCGTATTATAAGCCTTATAAGCCCTTTTGTTCAATACCGCTGAACAAATACCCCATATGATTCGTGGAATTGAGCAGGACCAGGCGCCAGACGCCGTTCTGGCATTCCAGGACGTTGATGCACGTATTGTCCTGCTTGATCTGCCAGAAATGGCTCATGTCGAGGCCCAGGACGTCGCAGATGATGGCCTTGTTGACGGCATCGTGAGCAGCGACGAGGACCGTCTTGCCGTCGTACTTTTTGACGTAGTCGTCAAAGGCAGCGCGGACGCGGACGCGGACATCTTCCAGCGATTCACCGCCCTGGCCCGGCATGGTTACCATATGCGGCGCCGTATGCCAGCGGTGGAATTCATCGGGATACTTCGCTTCGATTTCGTCAGCCAGCTTCCCTTCCCAGTCGCCGTGGTTGATTTCCAGGAGCCTGTCATCCTTGAGGACCGGCAGGTGATGGAAGTCGGCACAGAATGAGCAGGTCATGTACGACCGTTCGAGCGGACTGGAAATGGCTACGTCAATGGGCGTATCCTTCAGGCCTTCTGCCACCATATGGCCTTGCTTCAGGCCCCGTTCGCTGAGGTGCGTATCTTCCTGACCCTGATAGCGGCCTTCGATGTTCCATTGTGTTTCGCCGTGGCGAATGAGTATGATGCGTACCATAAGTTCCCCTCTCTTAGTGAATATCGCAGTGAATCAGTTTCATATCGAGGATGCCGTTGATCGAGCGGAGCTTGACCATGATATCGTTCGGGATGTCGTCCTGGACGGCGATGGCCATGATGTTGTTGCCCGATTTCGTCATGCGGCCGACCTGCATGCCCATGATGTTGATGTGTGCCTGGCCGAGAATGGTCGAAATCTGACCGATCATGTTCGGCTGGTCGACGTGCGGTACCAGGAGCAAATAGCCTTCCGGCGTGAAGTCGACGCGATATTCATCAATCTGGACGATTTTGGCTTCCGTCCCGTTGAACAAGACACCGACAATAGCGTGTTCGCCCTTATTGGTACGGACCCGGACGGTAACGGAATTGACGAAGTAGCCGTTGGACTGGCTCTTCACTTCTTTGACGGCAATGTGGCGCGTCTTGGCGACTTCCGCTGCGTTGACGTAGTTAACCGATTCCTGGAGGATCGGATTGAGGGCGCCCTTAAGGACGGCTGTCGTCAAAAGGCGTGTTTCCGTATCAGCCAGTTCGCCTGTATATTCGACTTCGATTTCCTTCATCGGTGCTTCAGCGAGGTATACGGAAAGATTGCCCATGCGTTCCATAAGGTCGAAATACGGATGGATGACGTTGTAGACATTGGGCGGTACCGGCGCCATGTTGACGGCTGTCGCTACGGGTTCGCCCTTGAGGGCTTCCATGACGCCTTCGGCGACGTCGACGGAAACGCCGATCTGAGCTTCGACGGTGGAAGCGCCGAGGTGCGGCGTAATGACGACGTTATCCATGCCCAGGAAGGGGTTGATATCCTTGGTCAGCGGTTCTGTCGGGAAGACGTCGATGGCTGCGCCGGCGACGTGGCCGCTCTTCAGGGCTTCTGCCAAGGCGTAGATATCGAGTACGGCACCGCGGGATACGTTGATGACGCGGACGCCGTCTTTCATCTTGGCGATTTCTTCCTTGCCGATGAGGCCCCGCGTTTCCTTGGTCAGCGGCGTATGCATCGTGATATAGTCCGACCGCTTGAGGAGCGTGTCCAAGTCGACTTGTTCGACACCAAGCTGTTTGAACCGTTCTTCCGGGATGTACGGGTCATAGCCGATGGTCTTCATTTCCATGGCCTGCATGCGCTTAGCGATGCGCGAACCGATGCGGCCGACGCCGATGATGCCGATGGTCTTGTTCTGGAGCTGAATGCCCGTAAAGGTCTTGCGGTCCCAGTTGCCGGCCATGAGCGAATTGTGGGCCTGCGGGATATGGCGCGTAATGGCCATGATCATAGCACAGGTATGTTCCGTCGCTGCCAGCGTGTTGGACGTCGGCGTGTTGACGACGACGATGCCCCGGGCCGTCGCGCTCTTCAAGTCGATGCTGTCGACGCCGACACCGGCGCGGCCGATAACTTTCAATTTCTTGGCCGCATCGATGACTTTTTCCGTGACGTGCGTCATGGAACGGGTGATGAGGCCGTCGTATTCGCCGATGCAGGCAATGAGGCCGTCTTCATCGAGGTTCTTCTTGACATCTACTTCATAACCATTTTCGCGTAAGAGATCTACGCCCTTCATCGATACGTCATCGCTGACTAAAATTTTCATTCTTTTCTCCCCCTATGTATGAATCAATGTTTTTTCTGGAATGCTTTCATGAAATCGGCCAGTGCCTGGCAGCCTTCTTCGGTCACGGCATTGTAAATCGATGCCCGGCAGCCGCCGATAGAACGATGGCCTTTGACGCCAATCAAATCGTGGTCGGCCGCTTCTGCGACGAACTGGGCTTCCAGTTCCGGCGTAGCCAGGTTGAAAGTGACGTTCATCAGGCTGCGCGAATCCCTGCGGGCGTGGCCGCGGTAAAAGCCGTCGCTGCTGTCGATGACGTCGTAGACGATGGCTGCTTTGCGCTTGTTGCGTTCCAGCATCGCTGTGAGGCCGCCGTTGTCGTCGAGCCAGTGGGCGACTTTGTTGACAAAATAAATGTTGAAGACTGGCGGCGTATTGTACGTCGAATCATGGTCGACATAAGTCTTATACTGCAGCATGAGCGGCAAATCGCGGCAGACCTTTTTCAGCAAATCGTCCTTGATGATGGCCACGACGACGCCGGCCGGGCCGACATTCTTCTGGACGCCGGCATAGATGAAATCGAAATTCTTCACATCTACAGGGCGGCTGAGGAAATCGCTGGACATATCACAGAACAAGGGAACATCGAAAGACGGGAAATCGTGCCATTCCGTCCCATGGATGGTGTTGTTCGATGTCATGTAAATATAGTCCGTATCGGCCTTGACGACGAAACTGTCTGCCTTGGGTATGTACGTAAAGCCATCGGCTTTACTCGAAGCGACTTCATAAGTTTCCCCGAAGAAGGACGCTGCTTCCATGGCTTTGTTGGACCATACCCCGGTATTTAAATAACCGCCGCGTCTCTTGAGGAAATTTGCAGCGTGCATGACGAACTGCATGCTTCCGCCCCCCTGAATGAAGACGATATGGTAATCGTCAGGAACGGCCAGGAGCTTTTTCAGCGTCGCCACCGTATCATCTTGCATCTCCTGATAGGCAGCACTGCGATGACTGATTTCGACAATGCTCATTCCCGTATGATTGAAATCGAGGAATTCGTCCTGCACTTCCTTGAGGACTTCCAAAGGCATTGCCGATGGGCCTGCATTGAAATTGTACACTCTCTTCATATTTCCACCTCTTACTATGAGAAGACCGCAGGGAAAGTCTTCTGCCATACCAAAAAAAACTCCCGTCCCATCAAAGGGACGAGAGTCGATATTCCCGCGTTGCCACCCAACTTGCCTTTCGGCCAACTTGTACCGCTATATCGGGCGTACCCGTCAAATTCATCATTTGCAGCTCCAGAGCGGAACGCCTTACAGCCCTGCTGCCTCGCACCACCCGGCAGCTCTCTGAAAGGACCCGTAATTTGCTTCTCCTTCATCGCCTTCTCTAAAATTACGTTTATTATAAACACAAACGCCCAGCCTGTCAATACAATTTTAGTAAAAAGATGGTAAGGGAGTGACGCTGGCGCCAGTCACAACTCCCTCTCATCAAGTCTTAGCGTCATCAAGCGGGATGACTCAGCGGCTTAGTTGCACTTGCTCCAGCCGCAGTTTTTGCACATGTTGCAGCCGCCTTCGAAGACTAAGGGTTCACCGCACTGAGGGCAGAGCATGCTTTCGGCAGTGACTTTCTTTTCCGCTTTCGGGCGGACCGGCGCCTTTTTGACGGGTGTGTGACCGCTGGCGACGGATGCTGTCTGATGAAGTTCTTCCTGGACTTCGTCGAACATTTCCAGAAGGGCATTGCCGACAGCCATGGGGCAGCACGAACCGCGGCTCGTATCGCCGCGCGTGGCCCGGCGGACCGAGTAGGACGGGCAGTTGCCTGTCGAATTGAGCTGGTCGACGATGGTGTAGATGTCGATGCCGGCGCGGGCACTGATGGAAATCATGCGCGACAGGCCGATCATGAAGTTGTTGCAGCCGCCTGTCGAGCCTTTGCTGAGATACGTTTCCAGGAGAGCCCCGGTCTGAGGATCGAAGAAGGCCATGCAGTGCAGGCTGCCGCAGCCCGTAACGAGTTTGCGCTTCTTGCCGATGACGTTGTCGTCGATGCTGACGATATCGCCGCGTTCCAGACCTTCGCCGGCCGTAGGCACTTTCTGTTCTTCTTCATGTGTCGTCAGGATGCCTGCACGCTTGCAGCCGTCGCGGAAGAGGGTCAGGCCCTTACAGCCCTTTTCATAAGCCAGGAGATAGAGGTCTTCCGTATCTTCGACAGTGAAGCTGTTCGGCACGTTGACTGTCGAGCTGATAGAGGCATCGATGTGCTGCTGCCAGGCGGCCTGCATTTCGACGCGTTCATGGTAGTCCAGGGTCAGGGCGGTGACGAAATATTCCGGCAGCTGGCTGTCGTCTTTGATGTGGTGCTTCTTCATGTAGCGTTCAACGATGGGCGTATAGACTTTGTAGTAGACATCCGTGCCGTGCAGGGATTCCGTTTTCCGTTCATAGAAGTTGGCATAAATCGGTTCGATGCCGCCGGAAATGCCGAGCATCGTCGAGAGCGTCCCTGTCGGCGCGATAGTCAGGAGTTGGGAATTGCGCAGGCCGTATTCTTTGACCAGGGCCGCCGTCTTTTCCGTCGTATTGGTCTTGAAATAAGGCGTGCTCATGATTTCATCGATATGACATTTTTCAAAGGTGCCGCGCTGTTTAGCCAGTTCTGCCGAGGCAGCGATGGCCGTATCAGCCATGGCAAAGCCGATATCGTGACAGAAAGCGACGGCGTCCGTGCTGCCGTAGGTAAGGCCCATCTTGATCAGCATGTCGCCCAGGCCCATGATGCCCAGGCCGATCTGGCGCCAGGCCTTGACGCTCTGCCGCTGTTCTTCCAGCGGATGGAGGGGCAGGCCTTCTTCGAGGACATCGTTGAGGGCGCGCACAGCAATACGCACACAGCGTTTGAATTCATCGAAGTCAAAGGTGGCATTCGGCGTGAAGGGATCATGGACGAAGTTGGCTAAATTCATGCTGCCCAGAAGACAGGAACCGCCGGCCGGCAGCGGTTCTTCGGCGCAGGGATTGACGCCGGCAAAGGAAAATTCCGGCGTGTTGGCCAGGAGGTTCCAGGACTTGATGCGGTCCCAGAAAAGAGCACCCGGTTCGGCATAGTCCCAGTTCGTTTCGGCGACCAGGCGGAAGACGTCGGCAGCATTGACCAGGTTTTCGATGACCTGCCCCGTTTCCTTGCGCTTGAAGTGGAGGCGGAACTGTTTATGTTCCTTGACAGCTTCCATGAATTCATTGCTCAGGCGGATGGAAATGTTGGCTTTCGTCACCTTATTGAGGTCTGTCTTCAGTTTGATGAAGTCGAGAACATCCGGATGGGCACAGTCGATGGAAATCATCAGGGCGCCGCGGCGGCCGTTCTGGCCGATCAGTTCTGTGACCAGCGAATAGAGGGTCATAAAGGAAATGGAGCCGCTCGTTTCTTTAGCCGCATTGTTGATGCGCGCCCCTTTCGGGCTGAGCTGGGAAATATCGATGCCGCAGCCGCCGCCGTAACTGTAGGTGCGGGCCAGTTTACCGGCTCTGTCGAAAATGCTTTCGATACTGTCTTCCGGCGGTGTCATGACATAGCAGTTGGATAAGGTGATTTTCTTACCTTCGTATTCCAGACCGCGGTTCGCCAGGATACGGCCGCCAAAAAGGAACTTCTTCTCTTTGATCAAGTCGGCGACTTCTTCATCGCCGCCGCTGATGCGGCCTACCCAATGTTCAAAGGATTCTCCGTCATCGCAATATTTATTTTTCCAGATATCGAGGCCGAGCTGGTTGTCAGCGCCGAGCCATTCTTGTTCATTCATCGAACTCCTCCTCTAACTGCATCTAACGACGCATGACCGCCATCTACTATATCTAGTAGATGGCGGTCATGTACTGTACTAATTATAGCTAGATGTGCGGCAATAGTCAAGTATCGGAAATGCATAGCTTCCCCTCTTGACTAGTCATCGCCGACATCCTTTTCCAAGAAACGGCTGACAACGTGCATGTATTCGCTACGGTCCGTCTGGATGCCAACAGCATGCGGTGAATCGGCAAAAATATAAATTTCTTTCTTCGGGCTGCGGCAATTGTCATAAAGGCTCTTTGCCGTCTGGACAGGCACGAGGGCATCATCGCTGCCATGCAGGAAGAGGACAGGTATCTTGATTCGTTTGACGGCCTGCGCCGGTTCCAGGGAGGAAACAGTCTTGTGCGTATGATAGAACATGGCCGCCTGGAAGAAAGGATCCAAAAGATCATAGCTCAGGACGGCTCGTTGATCACCGGACGCCTGCCACAATTTATCCCGGCCCATGTCGATGACGTTGCCGTAGGAACTGTCGGCGACGACAAAGGAAAGGTCCTTGCCGTATTCACTGCCGGCATATAAGAGGGACATAGCAGCCCCCAGGGAAACGCCGTGCAGGCCGATGTGCATCTGTTCATCGCGGTTGCGCAGCCACTGGCACCACATGGCCAGGTCATCGATTTCACGCATGCCCCATTCCGTATGTTCCCCTTCACTTTCGCCGTGGCCCCTCAAATCGATGAGCAGGATGTTGTAACCCATGCGGCGGTAGACTTCCATATAGGGCAGGCACATGGAACGGTTCTGATAGAGACCGTGGATGAGGATGACCGTCTTATGGGAATCATGGCGGTTCTCGATATACGTACCGCGCAGGATCGTCCCGTCCTGACCGTTGACCCGGACCGGTTCCCAGCCCCGTTCCTTTTCCCACTGCCGCACGGTCGAGACATCGCGGCTGTGGTTCTCGATACCCAGGAGCTGGTCCCAGGGGGCGTTCGTGAACTCTTCATAAGTCATGTTGCCGATGTAGAAGCCAATACCGCCCAAGATGACAGCCAGACAAAACAGGAAGAGAAATAATCGTTTCAAAAATCGTTTCATCGTCTTCTACAACTTCCTGTCCCGGCCGGCTTCGACCTTTTCCTGCATGGCGTCGAGTTTCGTACCGCCTGCCGCTTCAATGGCAGCGATGACGGCGCCTTCGACGAAGGGGCAGTCCAGCAGTTTTATGTTTTTATCGTCCAGGCTTTCGGCGACCATTTCCGCCGTCATGA
>UMEZ01081923.1_pt1 | contig 21923 bp, 16 predicted proteins | sample 1964841 | NCBI WGS metagenome assembly UMEZ01 (sample SAMEA4836029, study PRJEB28245) | human gut metagenome | biome: gut microbiome; material: fecal sample | place: Denmark | collected 2008 | reverse complement strand
GCGGGCCCGTTCGACGACGCGGCGCATGGCCGGGTCGGCCGCGTAGATACTTTCGAAGGTGTACGTCGCCTGGTTGCCGGCGACGCGGTTGACCGAACGCAGGAGGTGTTCCTGACGGCGCAGGACGAGGGTGTACGTGCGGCCCGTGGCGTCGCAGGTCTGGGAGAGGGTGGCGCTGAAGCGGCGCGTCCGGCCCGGCAGGACGACGCGCAGGTCGTCGATGTAGAGGGGACTGTCGCTCGTGTCATCAGGATGGAGCGAAGCCCAGTCGATCTGGGGCAGGACGCGGCGGAAGTCGAGGGCTGCGAGTCCCTTGCGGGAGAGTCCCAGTTCCCGGGCGGCCGTGGCGTTGGCCCAGCGCAGGTCCAGCTTATCGTTGAGGAGGAGAATCGCTTCCTGGATGCCGTTGGCGGCGGCCTTCATGAAGTGGCTCTGGTGGTAGGAACGCAAGGTCTGCTCGATGCTGAAGGCGCAGGCTACGACCAGGGCCAGCGTGTGCGGATGGGCCGCGGCGGCGCTGCCCGAGAGGTCGAGACTGCCGATGACCTGGCCGTCGCTGCCGTGAATCGGTGCGGCCGAACAGGTCCAGTTGTGCTGGTCCGCGCAGTAGTGTTCGGCACCGATGAGCTGGATCGGCGTGTCGTATTCCAGGGCAATGCCCGGGCCGTTCGTGCCGACGCGGTCGTTGCGCCAGATTGAGCCGGGCTGGAAGAGGATGTTTTCCGAGTGTTCGAGGATGGCATCGTCGCCGATGGTCCGCAGGACGCAGCCGTCGCGGTCCGTCAGGGCCAGGAGAAAGTGCGAGTCCCTGATGATTTCGTGGACGCTCTGCATGAGCGGCCCGGCGACCTGCAGGAGGAGGCGGTTCTTATGCAGGATTGCCGTCAGTTCGTCCCTGCCGACAGGGATCGGTTCCCGGTGCTGCGGATCCACGCCGCGGCGCCGGCAGTCCTGCCAGGAGCGGGCCACCAGCGGCGGCAGGCGCGGGTCGATTCTGCCCGTATCCATAAAGTCCTGCCAGATTTTCTTCCGTTCCGCTAAATCCATGATTTTTACTCCCTTTGTGTGTAGATTCTATGATAAAAAGCAACCCCTCCGCCGCTTCGCGGCACCTCCCCTGTTAGGGGAGGCTTTCAACGGCGCCCCTGATAGGGGAGCTATCAGCGAAGCTGACTGAGGGGTTGCTTTTCCGATGTTACTCAGTAACGAGGCCCAAGGCGATGCACAGCGAGCCCGTGTTATTCACATCAAACATCAAACTTCCATCACTTTTCCCGCGAAAGGTCGACTTCTTCGAGGGGGATGAGGTGCGTCTTATGTTTGAACTTATGATAGAAGAAGACGGCGAAGAAAATCGGCAGGCCGATGTAGGCGACGCTGGCGCCGTACCAGTCGATTTCTGCACCTGTGAAGGCCGAGTAGTTCTGGCCGGCCGTGACAATGATGCACATGATCAGGGCCAGGATGGGGCCGAAGGGGTAGAGGGAGGCCTTGTAAGGCAGGTCCTTCAAATCTTTGCCCTGTGCCAGATAAGCCTTGCGGAAGCGGTAGTGGCAGATAGCGATACCGATCCAGGTGATGAAGCCTGCCAGGCCGCTGATGTTGACGAGCCAGTCGTAGGCTTTGCCTTCACCGATGAGAGACGTCAGGAAAGCGGCCAGACCGAAGACGACCGTTGCAAAGAGGGCGTACGACGGGACGCCGCGCTTATTGAGCTTGAGGAAGCATTTCGGTGCCTGACCCGTTTCTGCCATGGCGTAGAGCATGCGCGTCGAGACGTAGAGGCCCGAGTTGCCTGCCGAAAGGACGGCCGTCAGGAGGACGGCGTTCATGACGGAAGCGGCGCCGACGAGGCCGAAACGCTGGAAGACGAGGGTGAAGGGGCTGATGGAGACGTTTTCGACGGCTGTGTTGAGCAGGTTCGGATCCGTGTAGGGGATGAGGAAGCCGATGACCGTGAAGGCGCCTAAGTAGAAGATGAGGATACGCCAGAAGATGGAGTGGACGGCACGGGGCACGTTCTTTTCCGGATCTTCGCTTTCACCGGCAGCGATGCCGATCATTTCCGTACCCTGGAAGGAGAAGCCGGCGACCATGAAGATGCCGAGGATAGCCGTGGCGCCGCCGACAAAAGGCGCATCGCCGATAGTCCAGTTCGTGAAGCCCGGCGACGGTTCGGGCCCAAGTCCTAAGATGAGGAGGACGCCGGCGAAGAGGAAGACCAGGACCGTAATGACCTTGATGCCGGCGAAAATGAATTCGCTTTCGCCGTAGGAACGGGTGGAAAGGTAATTAAGGCCGAAGAGAATTACGAGGAACACGCCGCTCCAGACGGCAGCCGGCACGTCGGGGAACCAGAATTTCATGATCAGCGCACCGGCGACGAGTTCTGCCGCTACCGTGATGGCCCAGTTGAACCAGTAGTTCCAGCCCAGGGCGAAGCCCAGGGACTTGTCGACGTAGCGGTTGGCGTACGTTTCAAAGGAGCCGCTCACGGGCAGGTACGACGCCATTTCACCGAGGCCGGTCATCAGAAAATAGACCATGATGCCGATCAGGGCATAAGCGACGAGGGCGCCGCCCGGGCCGGCCGTGCTGACCGTTTCACCGCCGGCGACAAAGAGGCCTGTGCCGATAGCCCCGCCGATGGCGATCATATTCATGTGGCGGGCTTTCAGGCTGCGGCGCAGTCCCTGATGCTGTTGAGTTTCTTCCATGGAAAATCACAACCTTTTTTCTTATTGTATTGATAAATAAAATCTAAAAAAACTCATACCTTTACATTATATAGGATAAAAAGAATCTTGACAAATGGAGATTGCGCATGGAAGTAAATCGTTTATGCGATTGTTAAATGAAAGAGAATGTTTGTTTGGAAACGGCAGCTGGATGTAGTCGGGACCTCTTTTTTTTGGTATAATAAAATATTATAGGCGAACGAAAGGGGTTTTTGGCATGGAATTAGAAGAATGCCGCCGGGAAATCGACCGGCTCGACCGGGACCTGACGCAGGTCCTGGAAGCGCGCATGCACGTCGTCGCTCAGGTCGCGGCATACAAGAAGGAACATCACATGGAAATCTATGATCCCCGCCGGGAACGGCAGGTCCTCGACAAGATCGCGAATCTCGCCGTCCATAAGGAACTGGCACCATACTTGCGGCGCATCTACCAGTGCATCATGGATGAAAGCAAGAAATATGAAAAGGAACACATGGGGCTGTAAGGATGGAACAAATTGTAGTACGAGGCATTGCGGAACGCCTCTTATTTGAAGCCAATGATTCGGATTACCGCGTCTTCCGCTTCCACGATGAGGCCGATGACAATACGTATACTGTGACGGGGCACGGCACGAAGCCCCTTGTCGGCGACCGCCTGGAAGTGAAGGGGCACTGGGTCCAGCATAAGCGCTATGGCCGCCAGTTCGCCGCCGACAGCTGGAGCCGCATCATTCCCGAATCCGTCGAGGGCATCGAGCGCTTCCTCGGCAGCGGCGCCGTCAAGGGCCTCGGCCCGGCTTTGGCCCACCGCGTCGTCGCCGTCTTCGGCAAAGACACGATGAACATCCTGGAAAATGAACCGCAGCGCCTCCTCGAAGTGGAAGGCATCGGCAAGAAGAAGCTCGCCGTCATTACGGAATCGTTCTATGAAGAAAAACAGGTCAACGAAATCGCCTACGACCTGGAACAGCACGGCGTCGCCGGCCGCTATGCCGGCAGGCTCCTGCAGAAGTACGGCGACGACGTCCATTACGTTTTGATGGAGGAACCGTACCGCATGATTAATGAAATCGACGGCATCGGCTTCAAGACGGCCGACCAGATTGCCCTGGCCTACGGCATGGACCGCCAGGACCCGCAGCGCCTCAGCGCTGGTCTGACCTATGTCCTGCAGACCATGACCCAGAACGGCCACGTCTGTATCCCCGATACGGAACTCGTGCGCCGGGCCGCTTTTATTTTGCAGGCCGATGCCCTGGGCCTGCATGAAATCCTCAAGGAAGCCATCGAAGTGGGCCAGCTGGCGACAGCCGATTTCGAAGGGACCGTCTACGTCTATACGCCTGAAGCCTACGACGAAGAAGACTACATTGCCGGCCGCATCCGGGAAATGGCAGAGATGAAGGCACTGCCCATGAAGACCCACGTCCAGCTCTTTCTCGACCGCTGGCAGGATTCATGCCGCTTCGAGCTGGCCGAAAAGCAGCGCGAAGCCGTCGAAAAATCCCTCCAGTCCGGCCTGACCGTAATCACCGGCGGTCCCGGCACGGGCAAGACGACCGTTGTCCAGGCCATCATCCGCCTGGCTGAACAGGAAGGCCTGCGCATCATGCTTTGCGCGCCCACGGGCCGGGCTGCCAAGCGCCTGGCTGAAACGACGCAGCGCAAGGCCAAGACCATCCACCGCCTGCTCATCCCCGACGGCCACGTCGGCCGCCTGCAGGTCTTTGAATACAACGAAACGAAGCTGCTGCCGGCAGACCTGGTCATCGTCGACGAAGTCTCCATGCTCGACATGGAAATGATGTACCATCTCCTGAGTGCCTTGAAGCCCCAGTGCCGCTGCATCCTCGTCGGCGACGCGGATCAGCTGCCCTCCGTCGGCGCCGGCGCCGTCCTGCACGACATCATCGCTTCCGGCGTCGTCCCCGTCGTCCGCCTCGATACGATTTTCCGCCAGAAAGAAGGGGGCCGCATCGTCACCAACGCCCACCTGATCAACAGCGGCCGCCTGCCCATCGTCAATAAGGATGCCGAATTCCGCTTCGTCGAAATCGAAGACGAAGCCGACGGTGCCGCCAAGATCGGCGCCCTTTACCAGAGCGAGCTCCTCGAAACAGGCGACAAGTTCGCTGTCCAGGTCCTCTCGCCGATGTACAAGAACCCCTGCGGCGTCGACAACCTGAACGAGCTCATCCAGGCCCGCTTCAACCCGCCGGCTGAAGGGAAGGGGGAAGTGAAAGGCAGGAAGATGGTCTTCCGCGTCGGCGACAAGGTCATGCAGAAGCACAACGACTACGAAAAAGGCGTCTTCAACGGCGATATCGGCGAAATCTTTGCTGTCCAGAAGGACATGGTCTACGTCCGCTATCCCGAACAGGACGTCAAGTACGAAGGCCAGGAAATCGACGAAATCACCCTGGCCTACGCCATCACGGTCCACAAGAGCCAGGGCAGCGAATACCACACGGTCATCATGGTCCTCGTCAACAGCCACGCCATCATGCTGCAGCGCAACCTCTTCTACACGGCCGTCACCAGAGCCAAGCGCAAAGTCATCCTAGTCGGCACAAAACGCGCCGTCCAGACCGCCGTCCAGAACCAGCGAACCAACAGGAGATTCACCTTACTCATCCCGAGACTGCAGGGGGTGTTCATCAGTTAGAAGTTATCTGCCGAAAGGAGGTCTGCTTTTCATGTCTTTGCTAGAAAACGTCCTCAACCTCTTCTACCCGCCCCGGTGTCCGGGCTGCGGGTCCCTGGTGGCGCATGACGGGGCGTGGTGTCCTTCTTGTCTGGCGGCGATTTATCAGCCGCGGCGCATCAACCGGCCGGCGTCGCTGCGTTTCCTCGATGCCTGTTACTGTCTGGCCGATTACCGCGGCGTCATGCGCCGCGTCCTGCACGATATCAAGTACAACGGCAAGGTCGGGAAGTGCCGTGCCTGCCGCGTCCTTTTGGAGCGCTTTCCCTGGCCGGAACGGCTGGAAAAAATCGACGCCGCCGTGCCTGTGCCGCTGGCGCCGGAGAAGCTGCGCCGCCGCGGCTTCAATCAGGCCGAAGCCCTCTTTAAGGACTGGGCAGAAGAACGCTTCCTTTGGTGCGATGCCCTGCAGCGCCTGCGGCCGACCAAGGTCCAGTGGCAGCTGCACCGCAGCCAGCGGGCAGAAAACGTGAAAGCCGCCTTTGCCGTCAAGGAGACCATTTCCGTAAAGGGAAAGCAGATCCTCGTCGTCGACGACATCTTCACGACGGGAGCGACCCTCGAGGCCTGTGCCAGGGCGCTCAAAGAAAAAGGCGCCGCCGGCGTGACAGGTCTTGTCATCGCCAGCGGCGCTCCGTAAATACGATATGTTATTAACCTAAGGTTTCAATAAAAGCCTTGACCACTTCCGGATCGAAAAGCAGGCCTGATGAACTGAAGAGTTCGCGGACGGCCTGTTTTTTTGTCTTCGCCCAGAATTCTGCCGACGGATTGATGATCATGTCATAGTAGTCGGCAACGGCGATGATGCGGGCCCCTAAGGGGATGTTGGCACCGCGCAGGTGCTTCGGGAAGCCCGAGCCGTCCCAGTGTTCGTGGTGATAGCGGATGTAGGGCACGATGTCCTGGCAGCAGGGGATGTTTTCCAGCATATTGCCGCCGGCTGCAGCGTGACGCTTGTACTGGGCCTTTTCCGAACGGTTGAGGTAGGGCATCTTGACCAGAAGCGTGTTGGACACGAAGAGCAGGCCTACGTCGTGCAGGAGGGCGGCGTATTTCACCTGCTCGATTTCACTCTTCGGCAGGGCCAGCTTCGCCGCGATGCTGACGCTGTAGTTGGCAACCTGCAGGGAATGCATATACAAGCGCTGACTCTTTAACTGTATGAAATTGAGCAGTTCCGCTGTAATGGCGTCGAGGGACGTCATTTCTTCCCGGGCAATGCCCGCGGCCTGTTTTAGCGATACCATATACATGACCAACAAACCCTTTCATCTGCAACCATTCTACTTGTGCGTCGTCCGGTGGGAACGGCGTACTTTCTGGGGATGACGGAGGATGTTAAACATCTTCACGCTCGTTTTCTTGATGCGCGCACCGGTATTCTTCATGCGCCGTGCCGTCGTGATCTTGGACTTGCGCTTCGGGCGCATGTCGCGGATCGAGCCGAAATCGCCGCGGCGGATGCTCGTCGCCTTGATGCGGTCCGAGCGGAGGTTTACCTTGAGGGCGCTCATGATCTGACTCGTCTTGAGGTCGATATTAAAACTGTAGATGTCCACGGCTACGTAGGACAAGGTCGGATAGGCGTGAATACAAATATGGGCGTTGCCGGAAACGGCAATGCATGTCAATTCGTCGTCGATATGGAAGAAGGTAATCCCTTCGACAGGCGCATCGACGAGGTCGAAAGCGCGCTCTACCAGGGGCTGCAAGTCTTCGGCTTCCGTAAAGACCGCTTTGCAGTTATAAAAATCGATGAGTACATGTTTTCCTAATGTGTTGTTCATAAATCTCCACCCGTTACTTAGTTACAGCTTATTATATAATGTTTTTTGGGGCTTGTAAACAGAAAAAAGGATTCGCCATGACGGTTTTTGCCATCATGGCGAATCCTTTTTTCTCTCGTTTGGCGTGGCTCGTTTGGCGTTTGCCGTGAGCGGTATCATTTCTGCGATTTTCGGCAAACGGACCACGAATCACGAACCACGGCTTTTAAGCTGCATGTACCCGGCTGGGGGTGAAGGTGAAGCTGCTGCCGTCGTAGTCGATGCTGACGTTGTCGCCTTCGCGAATCGTGCCGGCGATGATGTCGCGGCTCAGGGCCGTTTCGACGGTGTGCGTGATCAGGCGGCGCAGGGGACGGGCACCGAACTGCGGGTTGAAGCCTTTGTCGGCCAATTCCTGTAAGGCAGCGTCGGTCCAGGAGAGGTGAATCTTGACCTGTTTTTCCAGACGGTTGCCGAGGCGTTCCAGAAGGATAGCGGCGATGTCACGAACCTGTTCTTTCTGGAGGGCCTTGAAGACGACGATGTCGTCCACACGGTTGAGGAATTCAGGGCGGAAGTACTGTTTCAGCAGTTCACGGACTTTCTTGTTGGCTTCGTCATAGTCCTTCGATTCGAGGATTTCATGAGAGCCCAGGTTGCTGGTCATGATGATGATCGTGTTCTTGAAGTTGACCACACGGCCTTTGCCGTCGGTCAGGCGGCCGTCATCGAGGATCTGCAGGAGGACGTTGAAGATGTCCGGATGGGCTTTTTCGATTTCATCGAGAAGGATGACGCTGTACGGACGGCGGCGAACGGCTTCTGTGAGCTGACCGCCTTCGTCATAGCCGACATATCCCGGAGGCGCCCCAATCAGACGGGATACGGTGTGCTTTTCCATGTATTCCGACATATCGATGCGGATGATGCTGCGTTCGTCATCGAAGAGGGCTTCGGCCAATGTCTTGGCCAGTTCCGTCTTGCCGACGCCGGTCGGGCCGAGGAAGATGAAGGAACCAATCGGACGGTTCGGGTCCTTGATGCCCGCACGGGCGCGGATGATGGCGTCGCTCACGACCTGGACAGCCTGGTCCTGGCCGACGACACGTTTATGCAGTGTTTCGTCGAGGTGGAGGAGTTTTTCCCGTTCGCCTGTGAGCATCTTCGTTACAGGAATACCTGTCCAGCGGCTGACGACGCCGGCAATGTCTTCTTCGCCGACTTCTTCTTTGAGGAGCTGCGAATCCTTATGGGCATCCATGAACTTTTCCTGTTCTTCCATCTGTTTCTGCAGTTCCGGCAGTTTGCCGTACTTCAGTTCAGAAGCTTTGGCCAGATCGTAGTTGCGTTCGGCTTCGGCCATCTGGCCTTTGACGGCGTCGATTTCCTTCTTCAAAGCCTGGGTGCGCGTGATGGCTGTCTTTTCTTTATCCCACTGGGCTTTGAGCGTATCTTCCTGGGCTTTCAGGTCGTCTTTCTGAGCCGTGATCTTTTCCAGACGTTCCTTGGAAGCGTCGTCCGTTTCCTTGCTCAGGGACTGTTCTTCGATTTCCAGCTGCATGATCTTATGGCGCAGTTCGTCGATCGGTGCCGGCATGGATTCGATTTCCGTACGCAGTTTGGCAGCGGCTTCATCGACGAGGTCGATGGCTTTATCCGGCAGGAAGCGGTCGGAGATGTAGCGGTCCGAGAGGACGGCCGCTGCGACCAGGGCCTTATCACGGATGCGGACGCCGTGGTGCGCTTCGTAACGGGATTTCAGGCCGCGGAGAATGGTGATCGTGTCTTCGACGGACGGCTGATCGACCATGACCGGCTGGAAACGGCGTTCCAAAGCGGCGTCTTTTTCGATGTATTTCTGGTATTCATTGAGCGTCGTCGCACCGATGCAGCGCAGGTCGCCGCGGGCCAGCATCGGTTTGAGGATGTTGCTGGCGTCCATGGAGCCTTCGGAAGCGCCGGCACCGACGACAGTGTGGATTTCATCGATGAAGAGCAGAATCTGGCCGTCGGATTTGGCGATTTCATTGAGGACCGATTTCAGTCGTTCTTCGAATTCACCGCGGTACTTCGCACCGGCGATGAGGGAGCCCATGTCGAGAGAGTAGAGGGTCTTATTCTTCAGCGATTCCGGGACGTCGCCGGAGACGATGCGGCGGGCCAGGCCTTCGACGATAGCCGTTTTGCCGACGCCAGGTTCACCGATCAGGACCGGGTTGTTCTTACGGCGCCGCGAAAGGATTTCAATGGTGCGGCGGATTTCGTCGTCACGGCCGATGACCGGGTCGAGCTTGTTCTGACGGGCAGCGGCGGTCAGGTCGCGGCCGTATTTTTCCAATGCCTTGTAGTTTTCTTCCGGGTTGTCGCTGTTGACGTTGGCTTTGCGGTTGGCTTTGATGGTGCTCATGATCTTGTCCTGTGTGAGGCCGAATTCACGGCACAGCTGCTGGACTTCATCGTCGCTTTCTGTGACGATGCCCATGAGGATATGTTCCGTGCTGATGTATTCATCGTGCATGGCATCGGCGAGCTGCTGGGCTTTGCCGATGACACGGACCATTTCCGTCGACATCGAGAGCTGGCTCGAACCTTTGACGGACGGGATTTTTTTCAAGAGCTGTTCCAAGCGGGCCTGGAGCATCGGCACGTCCGTATGGCATTCCGAGAAGATTGTATTGAGCAGGCCTTCCGGTTCCTTCGTCAAGCCCATGAGCATATGGACGGACGAAAGTTCCTGGTTGTAATGGAGCGCGGCAATCTGCTGGGCAGACTGGAAGGCTTCAATGACCTTTTGTGTATATTTTTCGTTTCCCATAATCAAGACCTCCTTAGTTATGGCGGAAGAGAAGATATCTTACTTAGGAGCTTTCCTCAAGCTCTAGTATCATTATAACGTTAAAAGTCAAAAAGTCAATAGGTCAAAAGAAAAAAATAAAAATATATTTGACAAAAAGGGTGGGGTTCCTCTACACTACACTTGTAACTGGTTTGATGTGGATGGTTTTAACATACAACATCAAACTCAAGGAGGAGGCCATATGCACAATAACGGACACGATAATAGACTCGATATAGAACAGCGCGCCTTCCAGGGCGATGCGGCGGCGCAGTGTGCTGTGGGCGACGAGTATTTCTTCGCTGCTTTCGATGCCGAGCCTGACGATAAAGATGATTTATATAAGAAATCCCTTTACTGGTACCAGCGGGCCGCTCATGCCGGTTCTGCTGCCGGTGCCTATGACCTGGGCTATCAGTATGAACACGGCCTGGGAACGGAAGCTGACCTGGACGAAGCCCTTTTCTGGTACGAACGGGCCGCCGCCAAGGGCCATGCCGAAGCGGAGAACAACTTGGGGCATCTCTATGAAATGGGCGATGGCGTCGCACAGGACTACGAGAAGGCCCTTTACTGGTACCTGCAGGCGGCTAATCACGGCGACAGCGACGGCCAGTGCAACGCCGCCATCATGTATCAGTTCGGCTATGCCGGAAAGGCAGATTACGAAAAAGCCGCCTACTGGTATGCCAAGGCCGCAGCCAGTGACAACGCCATCGCCGAGAACAACCTGGGCTACCTCTACGAAACAGGCCGCGGCGTGACGATGGATTTGACAGCAGCGGCAAAATGGTACCGCAAAGCCGCCATGAACGGCGACGGACCGGCCCAGAACAACCTGGGCGTCCTCTGCCGCGACGGCCGGGGCCTTGCGCGCGACCTCGTCCAGGCCGCCTACTGGTTCGCCCAGTCCGCCGCCTCAGGCTACAAAGAAGGCATAAAAAACTACGCCCAGGCCCTGGAAAAAGGCGAAGGCGTAGAAAAGAATGAGAAAGAAGCCGCGTACTGGCGGAATCTCGTGTAACGGTCTGCGGCGGTCATGCTAAAAAATATCACATGACGTTTGCCGTGATTTGGCTGGATTTTTCGCCAAACGAACCACGCCAAACGAATCACGAAAAAGCCTGCCGTACAAAGCGGCAGGCTTTTTTCACTCAGTGGAAGATATTAATGAATATGGTGATGATCGAGGCGTTGACCGGGTCGATGATCAGGGAGCCGATGAGGGGGATGACGAAGAACGCTGTCGGTGCAGGGCCGAAGAGTTCCGTCATGGCCGTCATGTTGGCGATGGCGTTCGGCGTGGCGCCGAGGCCGAAGCCGCAGACGCCGCTGGTCATGACAGCTGCTTCATAATCTTTGCCCATGGCGCGGAAGACGATGAAGTAGGCGAAGAGGGCCATGAAGACGGCCTGGCTGAGGAGCATGACGACGAGGGGCACGGCCAGGTCGGCGAGCTGCCAGAGCTTGAGGCTCATGAGGACGCAGGTCAGAAAGACCGTCAGGCTGAGGTTGCCCAGGACTTCGCTTTCGCGCTGGTAGACTTTGTAGGCATGGGTGAAATCGGCAATGTTGCGGATGACCGCTGCGACGATCATAGAGCCGATGTAAGCCGGGAAGACGAGGCCGATGCTGCTGAAGAAGCCGCTGACCAGGGTGCCCAGGCCCATGGCCAGGAAGAGGTGGGCCATGGCGTTCGTGAAGCGGTAGTTGTCGATGGTCTGTCCAATCTTGTTTTCAATCTTGATGGCGTTTTCCGCCCGTTCTTTGTTGCCGGCAACGGCCTTCAAGGTGGAAACGGTGCTAGCATTGACAGACGGGTCGAAGCGTTCTGTTTCGGCCGAGCTGACCAGATGGTATTTATGGACCAGTTCTTCGCCGATAGGGCCGCCGATGACGCCGCCGGCGACGAGGCCGAAGGTAGCTGCAGCGACGGCGATGGTCGCGCCGCCGTCAAGGCCGATGCTTTCCAGGAGCGGACCGAAGGCCGCTGCCGTGCCGTGGCCGCCGACCATGGGGATGGAGCCCGTGGCCAGGCCCAGGAGGGGACTGAGGTTGAAAGCCATGGCAAGACCCGAACCGATGATGTTCTGGCAGACGATGAGAATCGCCGTGACGACGGCCATCTTGATGACCATGACGCCGCCGCGCTTGATGAGGGTGATGCTGGCCGTGTAGCCGACGCTGGTGAAGAAGAGCATCATGCAGATGTTCTGCATGATCGTATCCTGTTCATATTTCCAGATGCCCTGGGTATATAAGATGCAGTTGATGATTGCGAATAAGATGCCGCCGACAACCGGCGCCGGGATACAGTACTTGCGCAGGACATTGAATTTAGCCCGCAGGAAGACGCCGATATAGTAAACGACGATTGCCGCCGCCAGCGTCTGATAGATGTTGAGATTTAAAGACACACGGAAAACCTCCTTATAATTTTAAGAATACAATATATATAATAACAGATTTCACCTTGTAAAACAATTGTAAAGTTTAAAAATAATGTCAAGGTGCTAAAAAAAGAGGGGAATGATAGAAATCCTGACGGCCCTGGCGTGCTGATTCTGCGGTAAAACAAAGGCTTTGCAGGTCCGAGGCCCTGAAATCAAGGGCCAGCTGGTTCCTCCCGAGGGGGGAGAGCCGCTTTATGTCGCGGCGGACTTTGCTGATCACCGGGAAGGTGCCGCGCTTTTCATGCAGGAAGGCTGCGCCCCGTCCGTTCAGGGCCAGGAGGCGGGCGTACTGCGGTCCCTCTTCGTAGGATTGGTCCATCAGTGTGCGCGTAGGCTGGAGGAGCGTATAAGCGCCCATGCGGCAGAGGCGGCTGTAGGCGTAGCGCTTCGTCTTGATGGCAGCCAGGGCTTCGCCATACGTGCAAGCTTCGGCGAAGACGCGGTGCCAGCGGTTCTCGAGGCCCTCTGTAAAGGCCGGCAGGGCTTTCAACTGGACAGGCGTTAAGAGACGGCCCTGACAGGCGGCGAAGTCTTCGTAGCGCCTGTAGTCCGTAAAGGCGCCGCGTTCAAGGCAGGCTTTCAGAGAGACCCTGTTTTCAGGCGGTATATAAGGTATATATAAATAGCTCTTGTCAGGAGAGGATGTCATGACCCGGCGCAGGGCTGAGGCGCTGGCAAAAACGCTGCCGAGTTCTGCTGCGTCGTGGCGGCCGCGGCGGGGAAGCGTGAGAAAGGTCAGGGGGCGGGGCAGGGTGGTGATGGCTTTGGCGTATTCAAAGGCCAAAAGGGCATTGGGCTCCCTAAGGAGAGACGCTTTCTCCGGCATCGCCTCGCTGAGGGCCGCCGAAAGGGCCTGGCCGGCCGTGCCCTGCTGCTGGGCAGGATGGCCTTTCGGAAGAGCGGCAGCGCAGCGGGCCAAAGCGAGAAAATCATCGGCCGTGCCGTGTTCGACGCCGCAGGCGAGATATGTACAGCCAAGGTGTGATGCCAGACTTACGCCGCCAAAGGCAAAGCCGGCGGCACTGGAGAGGGCGTAGACCGCCGGCAGTTCGACGACGGCGTCGGCACCGCTTCGGACGGCCCAGGCCGCGCGCTGCCATTTGTCGAAAATGGCCGGTTCGCCGCGCTGGACGAAGGCGCCGCTCATGATGACGGCAATGGCCGTCTCCTTTCCCAAATGAGCGCGGATTTCCCGCAGTAAATGGGCGTGACCGGTGTGGAAAGGATTGAATTCGGCGATGACGGCGACAGTTTCCATGAGACCTCCTATTTGTTCTAAATTTCACAAATATCGCTTTGAGTCAATCTGTGCTATACTTATACATATGATTCATAGAGACTTATCAAAATGACTCTCGTTAGTATAAGTATACGGGCAGGGACGGCAGCCGTCAATGCTCTCTCAATGTTGTATACTTATTCTTTCTGCAATTTCGTCGCTTTTTTTAGGTGACGCTATAAGGCTTTTATGCTATAATGAACCTAGTCTGCAGAAAGCATAATAGGTGATTGCATGAAAAGATTGAAATTATTCGCAGCTGCGGCCATGACCGCGGCTGTCGTATTGCTGGCCGGATGCGGCAATACGACGATGCTCGAAGAGTACAGTTTCGGGTATGTCCAGCTCAAAGCCGGAGATTCGGAAGTGTACGTCATGACACCGTTTGACTTGGCACACGTAAGCCGCCAGAATGGTGAAGGCATGATGTATATTAACAACGATAAGCACATCAATGTCGTCGCTGTCTCCGAAACAGCTGGCGAAACAACGCCTGCAGCCATGGCAAATGAATACGTTGCCATGCTGAAACAGACACCGGATGTTTCTGATCTGCAAACGAAGGTCACCGACGCTGAAGAAAGCGGCCGCAAGGCTACTGTTGTCGAAGCTTCCTATATGGAACCGCTCAACGGCAAGCCGGCCAAGCTCACAGTGCGGAGTCTCTTCTTTGAAGATAACGGCCAGATCTGGCACGTCATGTACATGTACAAAGACGGCGATGCCCTGGCCAAAGAAGTAGTTGACCACGTATTTGGCCAGCTCAAATAATTCTAAGACAAACGAAAGAGGGTAAATTTTCATGATCGTATTGGTTGTAAACTGTGGCAGCTCGTCCCTGAAGTATCAGCTTATCAACATGGACAATGAAGAAGTAATGGCAAAAGGTTTGGTCGAAAAAATCGGCCTTCCCGATTCCCAGCTGACCCACAAATGGAATGGCCAGAAGAAAGAAATCAAACAGTCCATCCCGGATCACAAAGTCGCTGTCAAACTCGTCCTCGATATCCTCACGGACGCTGAATGCGGCGTCATCAAATCGATGGATGCTATCGATGCTGTCGGCCACCGCGTCGTCCATGGCGGCGAAGAATTCGCTGCTTCCACGCTGATTACGGATGAAGTCATGAAAGCCTTGGAAAAATGCTCGGCTATGGCTCCGCTCCACAATCCGCCCAACATCATCGGCATCAACGCCTGCAAAGCCATCATGCCGAATGTTCCCCAGGTCGGCGTCTTCGATACGGCTTTCCATCAGACCATGCCGCCGAAAGCCTTCATGTACGGCCTGCCCTATGAACTCTACACCGAAGACCATATCCGCCGCTACGGCTTCCACGGCACGAGCCACCGCTATGTAGCCGGTGAAGTTGCCAAAGTCATGGGCGTCCCCGTTGAAAAACTGCGCATCATCAACTGCCACCTCGGCAACGGTTCTTCCCTGGCTGCCATCAAATACGGCAAATGCGTCGACACGACGATGGGCTTCACACCGCTCGCCGGCGTCCTCATGGGCACGCGCTGTGGCGACATCGACCCGGCTATCGTCCTCAACGTCATGGACAACCACAACCTTTCCACGAAGGAAATGGATACGCTCATGAATAAGAAATCCGGCGTCCTCGGCATTTCCGGCGTTTCCAGCGACTTCCGCGACCTCGGCGAAGCAGCTAAGGAAGGCAACAAACGCGCTCAGCTCGCCCTCGACATGTTCCATTATCAGGTCCGTAAAGAAATCGGTGCCTTCGCAGCAGCCATGGGCGGCGTAGACGTCATCACCTTCACGGCCGGCGTCGGCGAAAACGGCATCGAAGACCGCGCAGCCATCGCAGAAGGCCTCGAATACCTCGGCGCCAAACTCGACCCGCAGCGCAACAACGTCCGCGGCAAAGATGCCCTCATCAGCACGGATGATTCGACGGTCAAGATGTATGTCATCCCGACGAACGAAGAAATCATGATCGCCCGCGATACGAAGGAAATCGTTTCCAAACAGTAAGCTGCAAGTGCAGCCTGAGACGGAGTGAAGAACGTGAAGCTACTATACTGGGACATTGACGGAACCCTATTGAATACGGGCCGCGCCGGCCTGTACGCCATCGAAGAAGTCTTCCACGACCTCAAAGGAGAAGACGTACCGGTGCCGAAAATCGCTGCCGGCGGCAGGACAGATAATTTCATCTGCCAGCAGCTCCTCTACAAGGCCAACGGCGTCATGCCGACAGACGATGAAGTCCACGCTTTCTGCCGGGGCTATGAAAAGAAGCTCCTCAAATGGCTGAAGCGCAAAGCCGAAGAAGGCGTCGTCCTGCCGCATGTCAAAGAGAACCTGGCTTTCTTCCAGAAAGAGAAGGAGTACAAACAGCTCCTGCTCACGGGAAACAGCGCCATCGGAGCCCGTATGAAAATGGACGTCTTCGGCCTTTCTCAGTACTTCGATTTCGACCACTCGGGTTTCGCCTTCAACTATTACTACCGCGATGACCTGGCGCGCAACGCCCTGTCCATTGCCAAAAAGGCATGGGGAGACGCCATCGAGACGGCATACGTCATCGGCGATACGCCGTATGACATCCAGTGCGGCAAAGCCATCGGCGCCCGCACGATCAGCGTCGCGACGGGCCGCTACTCCTACGAGGACCTGGCCAAATGTGCACCGTGGAAAATCATGCATGAACTCCCGCAGCCGGAAGAAATGCTGAAACTGATTGAAAATTAAACGAACGAAAAAAGACCCTGACTCCTATAAGGAGTCGGGGTCTTTTTCTGGTTCTTCGAGGCGCCACGTGTTCTCGAGGACGCGGAAGTTGAGGCGGTGCCATTTCTTTTCCATGTCGTCCAGGGTCTGCGAGGCGGAATAAAGCATATTATTTTGTTTCTTGGCCTGCTTCTCCAGCTGTGCGATGCGCACGCGCTGGGTGTAGACTGTTTCCGAGAGCTCGAAGACCTGTACCTGCAGGACGATGATCCAAAGGAGCTGCAGGAGAGCGGCTGCGATGAGACATCGCTGGCCCTTCGAGAGGCCGTGCCAGCTTTCGCGGAGGCGATGGACGTGCGCCGTAAAGGCATCGTGCCAGTGCTGTTTCTGCCGGCAAAGGCTGCCGGCAAAGGCTTTGAGCCTGTGTCTGTCCATGGGCATTATAAATTGGAAATGACGCGGGCTTTATTGCGGACGAAATCGAGCCAGAGCTGGGCCGCGTGGGAGAGGTAATGGCCGCGCTTCCAGATGACATAGAGGACGTGCATGATTTCCGGTTCTACGAGGGGACGGACGACGACCGATTCCGAGACGCGGGGATTCGTTTCCTTCGTCGGGCAGAGGCGGCTCGGCAGGAGGGCGACGCCGAGGTTGGCGACGACGGTCTGGATCATCAGGTCGCGCTGGCTCGTTTCGAAGACGATCTTCGGCTGGAAGCCGATCTTCTTGCAGTGCTGGATGATTTCGTCGTGGAGATTGAAGTCATCGCGGTAGAGGACGAGCGATTCATTGGCCAGTTTCTTGAGGGGAATCGTCTTTTCCTTGGAGAGGATGTTGTCCCGGTGGATGATGACGTTCATCGGGTCCTGGGTCAGGAAGAACGATTCGAAGTCCTTTTCCTTCGGCTGCGTGCAGACGATGCCCAGGTCGATGAGGCCTTCCTGGACGCTGATTTCGACTTTCTTCGAGCCGTGTTCGTAGAGGTCCAATTCGATCTGCGGGTATTCCTGCTTGAAAGCGCCCAGGAGGTTGGCGAAGATCGGTGCGCCCGTGATCGGCGGCAGGCCGATGAGGACCGTGCCCTGTTCCAGTTTGAATTCATTTTCGAAGTCCGTCTTCAAGTGTTCAAACATGAAGACGACGCGCTTGGCGTGGGAGAGGAAAATCGTACCGGCGTCAGTCAGTTCGACGGCCTTGGCGTTGCGCATGAAGAGGACGACGCCCAGTTCTTCTTCCAGGGCCTTGATGGTGCGGCTGATGGCAGACTGCGAAATGTGCAGGGTCCGCGCGGCTTTGCTGAATGATTTCTTGTCGGCTACTTCGACAAAGTATTTAAGATGATGAAAATCCATACTAACACCTCCACTAATGTGGTACACCGAATCGGGCCTTTAATATACACTCGAATGGTATACGTTTACAAAATAGCACTGAACGATGCATAAACTGGCATCACATTCCTATTGAATTTACCATTACTTAGGCATATAATTAACTTGTAAGAAAAAGTTACAAAGTCGTTCGGTTTGTGATGGTCAACAACTTGAAAGAGGCATGTTGATGTGCAAATCTGTAATATCACTATAATAGTATTACAGATTAAGAATATTAGCAATACCTTTTTTGAATATTGTTGAACCTTCCCGCAATTCATTGCATTTTTTTCAAGATAGGGACGTGTACGGGCGATGCGTGAACAGAAGTCATCCTTGGAACCTGGATGATTGTCCGCGCCAGTCCGTATGAGTTTGAAACGGAACGTCTTTATAGCTTTCTTAAGCCTATCAGTATGGTTTTTCCATATTGAAAGTATACTTTTATTTAAGGAGCGTGTTTTATCTATGAGCAAATTTAAAACCATGGATGGTAACGAAGCAGCTGCATGGGTGTCCTATGCATTTACTGAAGTTGCCGCAATTTATCCGATCACGCCGTCTTCTCCTATGGCAGAACATGTCGATGATTGGGCAGCCGCTGGCATGAAAAACATCTTCGGCCACAAAGTCAACGTTGTTGAAATGCAGTCCGAAGCTGGCGCAGCTGGCGCATTCCACGGTTCTTTACAGGCTGGTGCTTTGACAACTACGTACACGGCATCTCAGGGCTTCCTCCTCATGATCCCGAACATGTACAAAGTTGCCGGTGAACTCCTCCCGGGCGTATTCCACGTAGCTGCTCGTGCTTTGGCTAACCATGCACTGAACATCTTCGGTGACCATCAGGACGTTATGTCTGCTCGTGCAACAGGCTGCTGTCTCTTGGCCGAATCCAATGTTCAGGAAGTCATGGATCTCGGTGGCGTCGCTCATTTGGCAGCAATTAAAGGTTCCCTGCCGTTCATCAACTTCTTCGATGGTTTCCGTACTTCTCACGAAATTCAGAAAGTTGAAGTCATGGACTTCGAAAACTTCAAGAAACTCGTTGACTGGGACGCTATCGTAGCATTCCGCAAACGTGCCCTCAACCCGGATCATCCGGAAATCCGCGGCACTGCAGAAAACCCGGACGTATACTTCCAGCACACAGAAGTTGCCAACAAGTTCTACGATGCAATGCCTGATATCGTAGCTGACTACATGGACAAGATTTCTGAAATCACTGGCCGTACGTACAAACCGTTCAACTACTTCGGCGCACCGGATGCTGAATACGTTGTCGTTTCCATGGGTTCTCTCTCCGACGTTGCTAAACAGACTGTCGAATACTTGCAGAGCCAGGGCGAAAAAGTCGGTGCCATCAACGTTCACCTCTATCGTCCGTTCTCCAACAAATACCTCCTCAACGTTCTTCCGAAAACTGTTAAGAAGATCGCTGTCATCGACCGTACGAAAGAACCGGGCTCCCTCGGCGAACCTCTCTACCTCGATATCGTTGGCTTCGTAAAAGAAGAAGGCCTCAACATCGACGTTATCGGCGGCCGTACAGGTATGGGCTCCAAAGACGTTCTTCCGGAAGACTTCCTCGCTGTCTTCAAAGAACTCAAGAAAGAACATCCGCTCAACGGCTTCACGCTGGCTATCAACGACGACGTTACCAACCTCAGCCTGCCGCGCGAACCGAAGATGCCGCTTGACACGACTGGCCTTACGTCCTGCAAATTCTGGGGCTTCGGCTCTGACGGTACTGTCGGCGCTAACAAATCCGCTATCAAGATCATCGGCGACCACACGGATATGTATGCTCAGGCATACTTCGCTTATGACTCCAAGAAATCCGGCGGCGTAACAATTTCTCACCTGCGTTTCGGTACTCGCCCGATCGATATGCCGTACCTCATCGACGCAGCTGACTACATCGCTTGCCATCGTCAGTCCTACATCAAACGTTTTGATGTCCTCCGCGGCATTAAAGACGGCGGCACATTCATGCTGAACTGCACCTGGACGGATGAAGAACTGGAAAAAGAACTTCCGGCTCGCATCAAACGTTCCATCGCTAAACATCATGTTAAATTCTACACCTTGAACGGTGACGCTATCGGCCAGAAACTCGGCCTCGGCACTCGTATCAACATGGTCATGCAGGCTGCTTTCTTCGCACTCGCTAAGATCATTCCTATCGATGATGCCGTTAAATACTTGAAAGACTCCATCGTCAAGAGCTATGGCAAGAAAGGCCAGAAAGTCGTTGACATGAACAACGGCGCTGTTGATGCTGGTATCAAAGAATTCCATGAAGTTAACTATCCGGCTTCTTGGGCTGACGCTAAAGACGAAGTCGTCGAAGGCCGCCCGGCTACGAAGTACTTCACGGAAGTTGCAAAACCGATGCTCGAACAGGTTGGCGACGATCTCCCGGTTTCCGCATTTGCTGGCCGCGAAGATGGCACCATGCCTTCCGGCACTGCTAAATTCGAAAAAGCAGGCCCGGCTCTCCACGTTCCTTCCTGGGATGCTGAAAAATGTATCGGCTGCATGCAGTGCTCCTTCGTTTGCCCGCACGCAACCATCCGTCCGGTCCTCACGACTGACGAAGAACTCAAAGCTGCTCCGGCTGGCTTCCAGACGGCTGCTAAAGCTAAATCCGGCAAACAGTATCATGTTTCCATCATCGTTGACCAGCTCGACTGCCTCGAATGCGGTTCCTGCGTAAACGTCTGCCCGGTTCAGGCCCTCACGATGGTTCCGAACACCGACGCAGAACGTCAGAAGATGGATCTCTGGTACTATGGTACGGAACAGGTTGCTCCGAAAGCTAACCCGCAGAACAAGAAGACCGTCATCGGTTCTCAGTTCGAAACTCCGCTCCTCGAATTCTCCGGCGCATGCGCAGGCTGCGGTGAAACACCGTATGTCAAACTCATCACGCAGCTCTTCGGCGATCGCATGATGATTGCAAATGCTACGGGCTGCTCCTCCATTTGGGGTGCATCCGCTCCGGTTTCCCCGTACACCATGAACGCTGCTGGCCATGGCCCGGCTTGGGCAAACAGCCTCTTCGAAGATGCTGCTGAATTTGGTCTCGGCATGTTCCTCGGCGTAGACAAAGTCCGCAAAGACTTGGCTGAAAACCTCGACGCTGCTAAAGCCGTTGCTTCTCCGGAACTCCAGGCTGCACTCAGCGACTGGGCTGCTAACATGAACGAAGGCGAAGGCTCTCGTGAACGCGCTGACAAACTGACAGCTCTCCTCGAAAAAGAAGCTGCTGGCAAACCGGTTCTCGAAGACTTCCTCGCTAAGAAACAGTTCTTCGTTAAACGTAGCCAGTGGATCATCGGTGGTGACGGCTGGTCCTACGATATCGGTTACGGCGGTGTTGACCACGTCCTCGCTTCCGACCATGACGTCAACGTCCTCGTCCTCGATACTGAAGTTTACTCCAACACTGGCGGTCAGTCCTCTAAAGCTACCCCGACTGCAGCAATCGCTCAGTTCGCTGCTGCCGGCAAACGCACGAAGAAGAAGGACCTCGGCATGATGGCTATCTCCTATGGCTATGTCTATGTAGCTCAGGTAGCTATGGGTGCTGATAAGAACCAGCTCATGAAAGCTATGACGGAAGCTGAAGCTTACCATGGCCCGTCCCTGGTTATCTGCTACGCTCCTTGCATTAACCACGGCATCCGTAAAGGCATGGGCAAGAGCCAGCTCGAAGAAAAACTCGCTGTCGAATGCGGTTACTGGGATCTCTTCCGTTACAACCCGGATCTCAAAGCTCAGGGCAAGAATCCGTTCAGCCTCGACTCCAAAGAACCGGATTACAGCAAATTCCAGGAATTCTTACAGGGTGAAGTTCGTTATGCTTCCCTTAAGAAAGGCTTCCCGGAAGAAGCAGATGCCCTCTATGCTAAGACTGAACAGGACGCTAAGAACCGTCGCGAATCCTACGTTCGTCTCCAGAAAGGCTTCGAAGACTAATCTGACTGCACTTGCTGCATGAGAATAGTAGAAAAGACCTGTCGCTTTATGCGGCAGGTCTTTTTTTATCTTTTCCCGCCAGAAGACTCCCACCTCTTAGGTGGG
>UMEZ01010078.1_pt1 | contig 22083 bp, 19 predicted proteins | sample 1964841 | NCBI WGS metagenome assembly UMEZ01 (sample SAMEA4836029, study PRJEB28245) | human gut metagenome | biome: gut microbiome; material: fecal sample | place: Denmark | collected 2008 | reverse complement strand
CTGATCCGCTAAAGTACCGCTGTATAACGAAAGTGAATAATGAAAAACGAAGTTCGACGTTAGTCAATTCAATATTTTACTACAAGAAATAGAAAGTAATCGGATCATAGATCCTTATATTAGATTCCGGCCGATTGCAAATCAGCCGGCACATTAGCGAACGTAGTGCTTATAAGGTCAGGATAAGAATCCACAATGCATTTGACTCTAACTCTCACTTGCACGACAATTAATTTCATTGATTGTCGGCTGGCACAATAGCCTTGTTGTTTTTTTTCGCACGTACTACGTTGCCATTGTTCCGGCTGATTTGCAATCTGCCGGAATATAATATAAGGATCTTTGATCCGCTAAAAAATACCGCTGCCTTATGAATAGGAAGTAATCGGATTAAATAAATCCTTATACTCAATTCCGGCCGATTGCAAATCAGCCGGCACATTAGCCTTGTTGGTTCTTGTCGCAAGCACTATGTGAAATTATGATAAGAATCCACAAAGCATATGACTTTAACTCCTATAACTACTTTAACTACCGAGAAACAAAAGCCTCCCCACTGGGGAGGTTTGGTGGGGCTTTCACTTCCTCCTTGTAATCACCTTTCCCGGTATCACGGTCAGTTTCATGGTGCCGTTTTCTTCTATTGCCACTTTCATATATCTGGCCTTTTCCACCACCTTTCCGTCAACTTCCATTACGCCCCATTGTCTCGGACTGTCCTCAAAGGCACAGAGCTTGCCTATCGGCGGCATTATCATTCTGTATTTCGGCGGCACTACAACTCTGTCGCCCGACTTCAGTCCCCATTTCGTTCCGCTCTTAAATGGTTGTGCGTCGGTTATCCTTTCCAGTCTTTTCAGCCTTTGTTCCTGTTCCTCTTGTTCCTTTCTCAGTCTCTTTTCCGCAGCCCTTGCGCAGGCTTCCGTCTTCAGTCTCCTTAGCTGGGCTTCCATGCCGTCCTTTCCGTCTATCCGTTCAGGCGTCATGCCTTTTGCCATGTGATAGAAGCGTCCGTCATTGTCAGCCGCAATAATACTTCCGTCAGCCAGTCTGCCGCAACACCAGTATGCTCTTTCCTCGTCACCTTCAATCACGCATGCCGATGTCTCGTAGCCCGTGCTAAGCGTCAGCGCAGCCTTGCGGCACGCCTCCGGCACGTTGCTGTCAGGTATTTCCAGATAAAAGCCGCGCCATGCCAGTTCGCCGCGTCCTATGCCCTGAGCGTTCACATACACATCCTTAGTCCTGCTGTATAGCGTTCTGCCCATCTTCAGCATCTCCACGCCTCCGAATACCATCACCTCCGGCTTCTCCCTGTACAGTCTGTTTGTCCTTATGTCAATATAAAACGTCTTGCATCCGTTGTCTTTCACCTCAACGAAGTCGTTCTTCACAAACCTCATGCCGCTGTATCTGTCTATTCTCATCATCACATTACCGTCGCCGTCAACCACGCCAACGCGCATGTCGCCGAATCTCACGGCAGCCATGTTGTCTTTTATGTCAAACACCTTCGCATATTGCGCCTTCGCCGTTATCTTCCTGCCGCGTTTCAGGCCCCATGTTCCGCTCCGTTTGTCCTTGTATGCCGTCAGTGCCTTAGCCTCCGTCTCGTCTTCGTCTTTGGCTTTCTCTATATATGTCAGCAGCCTTTCGTGGTTCATCACCACTTCCATTTCGTCCTTTCCTATAGTCTCTTCGTCAGCTGTCCATGCCGTCGCAGCCAGTTGCCTGCCACGTCTTTCCGTCTCCGCCTTTCCCGTCATCCTGCCTTCAAACATAGCCTGCCAGTCGCGTTCCCTTGTCGGCAGTCCGAACACACGATACAGTCCCACGTTGTCTATCAGCATGCACGCATCCTTGCCCTTGCTCATTCTCAGTCCGCGGCCCACCTGTTGCAGATATTTAGCCAGCGACAGGGTAGGGCGGCCCATCTGTACAAACTCCACGTCAGGACAGTCGAAGCCCTCGCTGAACACGTCAACGTTCACCATCACCTTTATCCTTCCCGCCTTAAAGTCGTCCACCAAGGCTTTACGTGTCGCCCGCGGCGTCCTGCTGTCTATCGCCACTGCCTTCACGCCCCGTCTGCTGTAGTATTCCGCAATGTTTCTGGCGTGTTCAATGCTTATGGCGTACACAATGCCCTTTTTGCCGTCGGCATAGCGCTTCATGGCGTCATACAGCCTTTCGATGCTCGTCTGCCTGTTCAGCTTCTCGTTCATCTCCTTTATCTGGTAGTCGCCGTCGGTGCCCCGTCTTTTCAGTTCGTTTATCAGTCTCTGTTCCTCGCTCTCACGTCTTATCGACACATAGTCGAACACTGACAGATATCCGCGTCTTACAAACTCCGCAATGCTCCATCCCGATATCAGCTTGTCAAACAGATCCGTAAATCCCTTGCCGTTCATTCTGCATGGCGTGGCTGTCATTCCCAGCTTCTTAGCCTCCGGGTATCTTCGCCACAGTTCGGCGTAAGTGTCAGCCAGCGCATGGTGAGCTTCGTCTATCACTATCAGACTCGGCATCTCGTCCTTCACGTCCTCCCAGTGTCTCGCCAGCCATTGTATCGACAACACGTGGATCTTACTGGCGTAAGACAATTGAGAATTGATAATGGATAATGGAAAATTATGATTTGCCTTGTGCTTATTTATAGGCGTTGAACAACGTTTGTCACAGTCTAATTATGAAACGTAGTTCGGTTTAACCCAATTATAAATTGTGAATTATGAATTATGAATTGTTCTACCGTTTCCTTTATCTGTTCCACCAGTTCCCGTCTGTGCGCAACAATCCACACGCTACGCGTCCGTCCCGTCGTTTCGTTATTAGCGTTTAGTTCTTCATTCACGAGTGCAGCCAATACTCTCGTCTTGCCGGTGCCTGTAGGCATCTGCACCATCACGCTCTTGCATCTTTGCCATTCGTCAATGATGCGAGCCATTATGTCCGTCTGATAGTCGCGTAAGTAAGCCACAGATTATGGAAATGGTTGTTAGAAGTTAAAGGAGTTAAAGTAGTTAAAGTCAAATGCTTTGTAGATTATTATCATGACTTCACATAGTGCTTGCGACAAGGACCAGCAAGGCTAATGTTCCGGCGGATCTGTGCTCCGCCGGATTTGAGTATAAGAACCGAAGGTCAGCGCAGCTAATTTTTTAATCCGATTACTTCCTATTTGACATCACCTCATACTTTTAATGCAAACATAGCATTAAATTTGTCATTACTCACTTTTATAATACAGCGGTACTTTAAACGGATCAGGAGATCCTTATATTCAATTCCGGCGGAGCGCAGATCCGCCGGCACATTAAAATCTAATGCTAATGTAGTGCGTGCGACAAGAACCAACAAGGCTAATGTTCCGGCTGATTTGCACGAGTTGTTGAGCGCAGCGAAAAATCGGCCGGAATTGAGTATAAGAACCGAAGGTCAGCGCAGCTAATTTATTAATCCGATTACTTCCTATTTGACATCACCTCATACTTTTAATGCAAACTTAGCATTAGATTTTTCATTACTCACTTTTATAATACAGCGGTATTTTAAACGGATCAGGAGATCCTAATATTCAATTCCGGCGGAGCGCAGATCCGCCGGCACATTAAAATCTAATGCTAATGTAAGCGCAGATCCGCCGGCACATTACCAAACGTAGTGATTATGAAAGTAATCAGATTGCAAATCTTTATATTCACTTCCGGCAGATTACAAATCAGCCGGCACAATAGCAACGTAGTGCTTGCGATAAGAATCAACAATGCATATGACTCTAACTCCTAGCTCACATTAGTGAGCGATAACTTCTTTAACTACTTTAACTCCAAATGATAATCCCCATAAAGCTCTTCTTTTTTCACTTAAATACTCATCCTTTCGTCGCGATGTTCCACAAGAACAGCGTGTTGCCTATAATAGATCTTCTCCACATTCTCTTAGGCTCTTTCAGCAGTCTGTATGCCCATTCCAGTCCATGCTCCTGCCACCACATCGGCGCACGTGCCACAGTGCCGGCAAAGAAGTCAAACACTGCGCCTATCGTTCCTACGTGGCAGTGTATGTTCAGCTCGTTCCAGTGTGAGTAAGTCCATTTCTCCTGTTTCGGTGCCGTCATGCCTATCCACAGCAAGTCGGGGTTAGCCTTGTTTATAGCCTCTATTATGGCGTCGTTGTCTTCTTTGCTGAACTCAGGCTTATATGGTGGCGAATACGTCTCCACTGTTATGTTTGGATAGTCCACGGCAGCCCTTTTCTTTATCAGGCTCAGCACCTTTTCGCTGCTGCCCATAAAGAAGCACTTACCGCCTTTGCGGTTCAGCTTGTCCATCTCAAACACAAACAGATCCCATCCGGCTATGCGCTCTTTGGGCTGCGACTTAGCCTTCAGCCATTTGCATGCCTTCACTATGCTCACTCCGTCAGGAATAAGCACATCGCCTTTAGTTAGGGCCTCTGCAAACAGCTTGTCCTTCAGGGCGGTGTTATAAGAGTGAGCGTTAATTGTGTTTATCAGCAGTTTGCCTTCAGGCAATTTGCCAAGTGCATCTCTGCTCTCCTGTATAGAGAGCGTCTTTAGTCTTATCATAGTGTTTATTTGTTATGCTATTCTAGTTTTACATTTTATCCCTCTGACAGTAGGGACATACCACGGTGTGTCCTAATGTAACGTCATGATTAATAATAAGTTATCTGTTCAAGTTTCGTATTTGCGAAACATGAAAGTGAAGATATGTCGTGTGATGACAATAAAATTCAAAAAGCAGCGTTTTTAAATCCAAACAGCCATTAGAATTTATTTCGTAGCCAAGCACAAGCACGAAACTCTGTCAAAGTCTCACACAACATGAAAAAGTTCTACATCAATAAAGTATATAATGCGTATATAGGTCTTGATGCCAAACAGCGTAAGGACCTTATCCGTCAATTAAACTCGCTTGATATACCTGTAACAAAGATTGAAGCCTATACCTATCCTGAAGCTCCCGGCATAAGGCATCTTTTCTTTTATTTTAAGGGAAGCAGCAATCCTGTGCCTTATTTCCTTTTAGAGGAACAACAATTAGATAATATTCAAGAATTGATATTATCCTATTGATTATTTATCACTTTATTATACAATTCAACCATCTGTTTTGCTTTATTGTCCCAAGACAGCTCTTTTTGTCTTTGTTTACAACCATCTGACAATTTCTGTAAGAACTCTCTATTGTTATACAGATAATTTATCTTTTCAGCAAAGTCATCAGCTGATTGTCTAGGATTTGTCAATGGTATTTTGTGTCCTACTGATTCATTAATGACATATCCCATACCGCATGTATCAAAACACAATACTGGCAACCCACAGCTTACGGCTTCTAACACTACCGTAGAGGTAGCTTCGCTAACACTTGTAAAGAAGAATATATCAGATTTATGCATTTCTTCTTTTACCTTACTGTTTTCTATATTACCCTTCCAAACAACATTATCTTCAATACCAAGATTTATAGCCATTTGTTTGTAATATGAAATCTGATTGTCATTGCCTGAACCACATATAATTAGTTTAATATTTGATTTATCTTTCAATTTAGACATTGTTGCAAGTGCAATATTTAATTGCTTTCTAAAATCAAATTTTCCAACCCATAACAACCTAAAATCATCGTCTACTTTTTCCTCCTTATTTCGTTTTATTGAATTATCATCAATAAAGCATCCTGTTTCAGGTATTATTATGGAGTTCAATCCCTTATACTTTTTTATAGCATTATATGAATCAGGTATAGAACTAATTAATAAGTCAGCTTTCTTTAAGGCTTGGTCTACTCGCTTGTCATGTTTAATCTGATAAATATTAATTATATTTTTAACTCTATTAAAGAGCTTCATTTTTATACCAGCCCCTTCAAGATAACTGCTTGGAAATTGTTTCAATCCCCCAATAGGTCCCCACACAAATGGTTTATTCTCTATTTTCCAAAGATATCCAGGCTCACGAAAGCCAATCATATTCAGTTGATGCACAATGTCTATATGATGTTGCTTTATTATTTTTTCAGCCATTATATAAGTTTTCCATTGCCATTCTCTGTAATATTTATAGAAACGCCAGTCGCCCTGATTCCAGCACATCTTCCTTATTTCATCAGAAACAGGATTATAATAGAAATGCATATTCTTTCCTTGAGGTAGAGTGGGGAGTACGGCTTCTATCTTATCCTTAAATTCGCCTTCGGTAATGATATGCAACTCACAATATTTAGCCAAGTTTACACACCAGTTCCACGCCATTCCCGGCTCACTGCCCATATTAGGAGAACAGGCATAGGCATTTATTAATATAGATAACATAATTATAGTTCTGAGTAAATTTTATCCAGTTCTCTGTTTATTGTTTTAACATTAAATAAGCCATTTACATACTTATCAGTTTCATGTACAATGTTTTTCCTTAGTTCTTCATTAGAAATAAGAATTTCTAATTTCTTCGATAAAGCATCAATATCTCCAACAGGGAAAACAAGTCCGTTTTTTCCGTCGCTTACAATATCAGGTATTCCTCCTACAGGAGTAACAACACAGGGTATACCATAAGCCCACGCATCTAACACACCCATAGGGAAACCTTCTCCGTCACTTGCCAGGCAATATATTGAAGCCGTCTGAAAAGCATGTTCTTTTTCTTGACCTGAGATCCAGCCTAAGAATTTTATTTGCCTGTCGACATTCAGTTTTTTTACAGCATCTTTTGCTTTTTCTATTTCCCCATTACCAGCAAAAACAACAGACCAGTCTTTATGCTTATCAGCTATTTTAGCAAAAGCCTGTATCAAATCCATATAGCCTTTGCGTGGTATTATTGTTCCTGCAAACAGAATGTTATGTTCTCTTATGTCATCTCGTCTATTTACTTTTGGACAAGGATTATATAAGACTTCAACATTTTCTGTTATATCTAAAGCTTCTTTTAACCATCTTCTCCATTGTTCAGACAACACTAAAATTAGATTTGCCTTAAGAAAAAGCTTTCTATATAGTTTCCTATTATTTGGTTCAAATAAGAATTTCTCATTTGAAGGATGAAAATGCAATATCACTTTTTTACTAGTCCATTTTGCCGGATAAAGAAAAAGCATTTTTCTCTTCGCCGATTGTGTAGTTGCTACATGGATGTGGACAATATCATAAAATGGAAGTAGTAATATATATTCAATTAAAGCTGTAAATAAATACCATAACTTTCTTATAACATTACCATCTCTATGCGTCTCAATCCATTTGCAATAATATTTTTTCCATTGCTCACCTGTTTCATGAGCTTTAACTACAGATGTAATTCCACCTCGGGTCTTTCGTGAGGTAGCAACAACTAATACCTTTTTCATGATTTGCAATAGTTTTTACGTTGTTCTATCAGTTCTTCTTTTGTATAACGTTTATCATCAGGATATAGTTTCTTTTCATGTTCAAGTACTTCATCAATTGTAAATCTAAATTTTAAAACTTTTGCAGGAACACCACCTATTATTGAATATGGAGGGCAAGACTTATTTACCACAGCTCCGGCAGCGACGACGCTACCTCTACCAATTGTAACACCTTTTAAAATTGTTATGTTAGCTTCAGTCCAGACATCATCCTCAATTATTACCGGTGCATCATTTTCAGGCAATTTTTCATGAGAGTCTATTATATATTTTCCTATTATATCAATTCTGTGATCTCCCGTTATTATTGTTGGATGTGGGCCAAATATAACTTTGTTGCCAATTGTGAGAGGAGCTTCCGTACAATAGAAAACAGCACCTTTAGGAACACTTGTATAATCACCTATACTTAAATTCCACAAACCTTTTAGATCTGAAGATGTTGGCCTTAAATAAACTTTTTTCCCACATTGTTTCATTTCTTTCTTATAAAATATGCTCAAAAATTTATCTAATAAAAAAGAAAATGATAGACTTAATTTTATGATAAACATGATTTATTCTTTAAATTTTATTATTCTGGCAGGAATGCCTCCAACTACGGCATTGTCAGGAATATCTTTTGTAACTACAGCATTTGCACCAATTGTTACGTTATTACCAATTTTAACCTGACCAAAAATTTTTGCTCCAAGTCCAATATAACAATTATCTCCAATAAAAATCCAGGAATCATCATTTTCTAAATGCTTATTACCAATAACTACACCAGGTAAAATTGTACAATTAGAACCAATTTTACATCTTGGAGTTATTCTAATTAACGATCCCATATGCATTAGTTTAATGCCAGGACCTAGATTATTTGGCTTTATATCAATCTTATATTTAAAACATAACTTTTTATATCTATAAAAATAATAATAAAATAGGAATATATTTTTTTGCGTATTTTTATAGTATTCTAGATTACGTAATATTTTTATATATTTCCAAATATGCCAATTCTCATTATCTAAAATTCTATCTTTAAAATTGGGCCTTTTATTATCAAAACGTTTTAGGTCTTCAAACAAATAATATTTTAAATCTTGTTTGGTTTGTATCATATTATATACTAAAGTTTACAGATTTGTAAAAAGTTTAGACCATAAATTTATAATATGATCTTCATTATATAGAGCGTTAGAGTTTAATTTTGCAGAATCTGACATTTCTTTCCATAAATTTTGATTCCTAATAAGAAAACAAAGTTTTTCTGCAAACATATTTTGATTATGTAATGGAACAATATAGCCATCTTTATTATTCTTAATCATATCATTAATAGCAGAAAAACTATTATACGCAACAGGAACACAGCCATAATGTTGTGCCTCAATAAGAGTCATAGGAAGTCCTTCCCAAATACTTGTCATCATAAATATTTTGGCTTTTTTATAATATTGTTGAGGATTATTACTTCTTCCTACAAATTTAATTCGTTCTGTTCCTAACTTTTGAGATAAATGCTTATATCTATTCAGATCTGGTCCATCACCAACAATTACTAATTCCCAGTCTAGAAATTTGTGTGATACAAGACTCCATATATTTATTACATTTGAAATACGTTTTTGTTGTTCTGACATTCTTGATACAACTAATACAATATTTTCTTTGGTAGTCTCGAAGTTATAATTATCTTTAAATGGACATGGATTTGGTATTGCGTATAACTTATTACCGTCAACAGTATTTAATTTACAAAAGATCTTTTTAAAAGACTCAGATAATAAAACATACTTATCTGATAAATCATACATTCCTTTTTGATTAACTTTATAAGGATTTTTTATAACATTAAAATAAATTGAACGTAAGAGTTCTTTAAAATAAATATTTGAGAATGTACAACCATACTTATTTTTATTAACCCAAATATCAGGATTACAATGCAAGCATGTAATAATCTTTATATTTGTATCAGTTTTTAATCTTTTATATAAATATTGAAATCTAGGTATATGAATGTTTTGGCAAACAATTATATTTATATTTTTTGTATTGATATAATCTTTTAATGATTTATATAATTTATCATCTGTCCAATTTATATCAAAATGAAATTTAAAATCAATTGCCAACTCAGAATCGTCACGACCATAAAATGCATAATAGGTGTTATGCCCATCTTTTCTTAACCTTTCACCTAATGTATAAGTTACTCTCTCGACACCACCTAAAGTTGGCATAAATTCTCTTTCAATAAATAATATATTCATAATTATAATTTATTAAACATATCAATATACATTTTTATGGTCTGCGAAATAGAATATGTATTCTCTACGTGTGTTGTCATTTTTTGGACCAATGAATTATATTCATTTTTGGTCATACAAATGCATCTCTTCATTGTATTTTTTAAACTTTCAATACTTTCGGATTTAAATATAAAACCGTCAACACATTCTATTACTTCATCAGTGAAACCTTTTAAGTCAGAGACGATAACAGGTGTATGATAATTAAAAGCACATTTTATAGCCCCACTTTGTGACATGTTTTTATATGGATATACGGCAAAATGATTATATGAGAACAAATTAGGAATATCTTTATTTGCAATATTACCAATATTTAATTCAAAATATTTTGGATGTCTAATTCTATCTTCAATTTTCCAACTAACCCGCCATCCTCCATTGATAGAAACTTTAAATCCGCAGACTCCTTCTTCGGCCAACTGATTAGCTGCTTCTATCAGTAATTCCAAATTTTTTTCTGGATGTATTGTTCCAAAATAAACAAAACCTATACAATCTGTACGTTTACCAACACTAGGCTTTCCAAAATCTTTTATTGATAATGGTATGATTGTTATATCTTTACCAGGAAAGTTTTTATTGAAATAACCAGCTTGAAACTTTGAGAACATGTTAACATGCTTAACTGATTTAAAGCATAAATTAAAATTGTATTTTATCAGTTTTGAAAAAGCCATACTGCTTGTTATTCTTCCATCGTGAGCTGTAACTATTGTTTTTTTCTTCGGTAGCCATAAATATAAAGGAAGAATGTATGGGTTGTTTGGTACTACATTAAAATAAATAATATCTGGTTTAATTCTTTTTATAAGCCTAAGCAATTTTATATAATATAAAAAAGTCTTTGGATATCGGGCTCTTGATTTATTATATAAAAATGTAATTTTTAAATTTTCTGAATGAAAATTCTTAAAATCTTTTTCTGTAAATCTGTTTTTCTTTCCAAATAGTATAATCCAATGGATATTAAATTCTTTAATATATGGAACAACACCAATATCAGTATCAAGAAATCCATCTGGAGTAACCCAAACAATCTTTTTATTTTGCATATTTTTATAATATTTTATTTATAGTTTCTTCAAAATCAGTATTTATTCTTAATGATTGCTTTACTCCGGCATGTTTACCTGCTTCAACATCTCTGTCGCTGTCTCCAATCATGTAAGATTCACTAAGATCTATGTTAAAGTCATTAGCTGCTTGTAGCAATAATCCCGGTTTGGGTTTTCTGCAATTGCAGTTACATTTATATTCTGGTCTTTCGCCTTCAAATCCTTTATCTGTATGGTGAGGACATACATATATGGCATCAACAAAGGCTCCTTCTTTTCCTAGCTCGGTTTCCATTTTATCATGGATGGTTTGTAACTCTTCAAAGCTGCAGTCTCCTCGTGCTATTACTGGTTGGTTAGTTACAACAATAGCAAGATATCCAGACTTATTTATTTTTTTTATAGCTTCGGCGGCTCCGGGTATTAGTTCAAATTGTTCGGGTTTTGTCACGAAGCCAACCATTTTGTTTATTGTTCCATCTCTGTCTAAGAAGATTGCTTTTTGCTTATTCTTAAGGTTACGTCGGTGTACTAGTCCACTTTCTATGTCTTTCTCTGTTTCATAGAATCTGTCAGGAGTACCCATGTCCTTTATGTATTCAGGAGTATCGTATGCATAAATTCTTCCGCTTTTAATATTCGGTTTCAAAACATCACGGTCTAAATCAATTTTATCAGGAGTTTCTGGATGTCTTGGAACAAAATTCTTCATGGTCTCCTTTAATAATTCTGGAGATATAAGTTCTATGCCAGCATTAACTCTGTTTTTATAATATAGGCGTTCATCTTCTTTGGTCATCCATCTGATAACCCTGTGAGTATCTTCTGGCATGCCTCCTAATTCACGTGGAGGTACAATTTCTGTAACAAGAAGAGAACTGTCATATGGATGTCCGTTAGGATGAGATATCAGGCTTGCCCATGCCTTATGAGATTTGTGGAACTCTATAAAGCGGTTAAAGTCAACATCTATTATTACATCTCCACAAAGCAACAGAAAATCTTCGGTAAGTTGTGGCATTTTGAATAAAGCGCCAGCTGTTCCGAGTGGATGATCTTCAATGAAATACTCAATGTTTACGCCAAACTTACTTCCGTCACCAAAATAATCTTTTATTACATCACCTAAATATCCTATAACCAATATAATATCTGTCAGTCCGCAAGCCTTTAAATTTTCTATCTGATATTCCAATATAGGCTTACCACATATTTTAATCATAGGTTTGGGTACATCACTTGCAACAGAAGCAATACGTGTTCCCTTACCTCCTGCCATAATTACTGCTTTCATATTTCTAATTCTATTCTAATTAAAAAAATCTATCCTCCAACATAAGACACAAGCAATGATAAACAGGAAGATGAAGTTCCTGTATCATGAAAGTTTCGGTTTCTGGCACCTGTATACATACATCTGCCATAGCAGAAAGTTTGCTGTCTTTAGCACCAGTAAGTCCTACTACTTTCATTCCTTTGGCTTTTGCAACAGTTGCTGCAAATAATACATTCTTGCTGTTTCCTGACGTAGAAATACCCATAAACACATCGCCTTTACATCCAAATCCGTTTACTTGTTGGGCAAAACATAAAAGAGGTTCACAGTCATTCATGTATGCTGTGGTAAGAGCCTGATGTCCGTCTAGAGCAATGGCCGGTAAAGACCCTTGAAGGTTCTCGCTAAGTATTTTGCCCAGTTCCTCGTTTGCGTCTTTCAATGCATTACAATAGTGTTCATCAAGTTTTCTCGATTTTTTGAAACCCTTCATCAGTTCACCTACAATATGTTCAGAGTCAGCTGCCGAACCGCCGTTTCCGGCAATAAGCAGCTTACCTGAATTTTTATATGATTCTTCCAATATTTCGTAGGCTTGGATTATAGATTCTTTACAAGAACTTAATTGTGGATATCTTTCTATAAGCAAGTCTATATGTTTGTTGAGTTTTTGTTCCATCATATTAATTATTTATATTCAACATTTTTTATTGACGACACTTTGTCTGTAGAATAAATTTTCCAACCATGTGCACCACCGTCACTAAATTGGAATGGCATAACAAAGCCGTTGAGTTTCTTTAATGCCATTTCAACTTCTTTTTTCTTGGTAGGCTCAACAACAAACATTATAAAGCCTCCTCCTCCGGCTCCTGATACCTTTCCTGCTTTAGCTCCTGCTGCCATTGCCACATCCATAGCCTCTTGTATCATCGGGTTGGTTATGTTGTTTGCCATTTTCTTTTTGTTTTCCCAACCTTCACGTATAATATCGGCAAAACCATCTATATCTCCTTTTAATATTGCTAATTTCATATCCTTTGCACTTTGTTTTATTTTGTGCATGGCTTCTATCGCATCGTTTGCTCCTTCTGATGTGTTCTTCTTCTGCTCTTCAATAATGGCAGCACTGCTGCGTGATTTACCTGTAAAGAACAAAAGCATGCTAGCTTCAAGTTCGTCAATAATCCATCGCTTAATCTTTAAAGGGTTAACTATAACTATATCGTTCTGCAAAAACTCCATATAGTTAAATCCGCCAAAAGCCGCAGCATATTGATCCTGCTTTCCACCAGATAAACCTAAGTCTATTCGTTCAATCTCATAAGCCAGTCGTGCAATTTCATAGTCTCCTAACGGAAGATTGAGCCACTCAACAAAGGCTTTCAGTATACAGACAACCATGGTTGATGAAGTGCCAAGACCGGAACCTGCAGGAGCATCGTTATAGGTTGTAATTTTAAACGACAAGGCATCTATTCCAAAATCTTTTATGATTCTATTGTAAACGCCTTTTATCAGGCTTGCTTCACCGTCTATCTCCAGTGCTTTTGACTTGGAATAACTTTTAAAGCAATTGGCATCATACGCATTTATTGTTATTGAATCATCATCTGTTTCTTCAATAGTGCAATATGCGTACAAATTAATAGTTGCATTTAAAATCAGTCCACCATAAATGTCACTATATGGTGACACGTCAGATCCGCCTCCTGCTAGACCAAGACGGAGAGGTGCTTTACTACGAATTATCATATATATATTATTTTAAAAGCATTCAATATTAAAAGGTAATAACTTTATATATTTAATTGTTTGTATTATTATAGTTAAATATTCTTGAATAATTTCTTAAAACATCATTATGTTTTATATTATAAAATTTAGACGCTTTTATACGATATTCATCCACTTCTGTAGTTGCATAAATTAAGGATTTATATAACGATTTCATATCTAAATCTATTTCCTTGCCGAAAAATTGATTATTTCTAACACCAAAACGAGTACCAAATTTTTCTAATCCAGCTTCATGCAATAAACTTTCACTTTTGTAATCATAATTTATTGCAACGATAGGAAGATTATTTTTTACGGCTAGTAAAATACTATGAAATCTCATACAAAAGCCTAATTGGTATTGACTAATAACTTTATCTATATCTTTTATGTTATAATCAATATTTCGTTGGAGTATTTTATCATTTGAATTGATTATATTTTGTATGTCAGAGATTAATTTATTATCATACTCTTCATAAAATGGAAGATATTCAATGATAAAACCTTTATTTTTAATAGTATAAATAACTTCACAAATATTTTTTAAAAATAGATTATAACGTTCTCTGAAATGTGGGATTAATTTTTCTTTTTCGCTAAAAGGATTTGCTAAACAAACGACACACTTTTTGTTTAAATTATGTTCATTTGTATAATGTTTTTCATTCCCCCAATATAAGTCACCACAGTTTACGACATCTTTACGAATTCTTCTTATAAAATTTGCAGATATATCGTCTCTGACAGAACAATAATATAATTGTTTTATAAACAGTTTAAAGAATAAAGATTTAGGTTTAGGAACTATGCCACATCCATTAACAACAACTTTCTTACAACGTAGTCTCAATAAAAGGAAACGTAGATAATCCTTAAATCCATATTCTATGCTAGGAAATTGGCCTCCTCCTCCATAAATTAAATATTCATATTGCCTACGATATAAGTCCTTATAATTAGTGACAAGTTTAAAATCTCTATATTTTACATATTCTTTTAATATGTCATTTTTTAATTTAGAAGTTTTTATATAGATATTAAATTCTTTCGGAATTTTTGATAAAGCTTCTAATAATAAAAGATCATCACCAAGATTATTTTGTCCAAAGAAGCCACATAATAATATATTTTTCATTTTTTATTTTTATTTTTATGCATCCATGCTTTTGCTTTTATCGCTTCAAAAGCTGACAATATTATTGTTGATAAAGATATTTCAATTTCTTTTTTCAACTTATACCATTTGAAGATACCTTCAAAGATACCGTTTTTTATCATATCAGATTTTATTTCAAGAATCTGTTTCTTCATAATGGTGTGTGTCAATTCATTGATTGCCATCATTTTAAAAATTTTGGAAACACCATCATTTACTTTGGTATTTGCCAATAATGATTGGCAACATTCTTTGTAGCCTTTTATAGATTGTAATTTAATTTTAGAATTTCCTGTACTACTTAGTGTTAAAGAATTTATTCTATATTGGAAAACTGGAACCTGAGTATTTGCTATACCTGCATGTGATGCTGCTATAAAAGAAGACAGATCATCGCTTCCCCATGCTAAAGGTAGGAAATAAAAACCTCCATCTTTCTTTAGTGTTTCCGTATGAAATAAATAATCACCGATAAAACTCAGACGCCCTTTCCATCTAGCGTATATGGCAGAAAACATACTTTCATATACAGGTCTTCCTTCTTGCATTAAGATAGGTTTAGAATTTTCATCTATAATTTCTGTCCAACCATGGTATACTGCTAGATTTGGATAATCAGAAATAAGCTTACGATATTCACTTAAGCAGCATGGTAATAACTTATCATCATCACCCATGCATAAAACATATTCTCCGGATGAATAGTTTAAACAAATATTCCAGTTGTCTACAACGTTTATTGCACCGCAATTTTTTTGATTAACAAAGTAATGAATTCGGGAGTCTGAAAATTGTTTTACAACAGAATCCAAATCTTCAGGAGAGTGATCATTTACAATAATCAATTCGAAATCATCATCAGTTTGCGCTAAAACACTTTTTATAGCTTCTGCAAGAAACTTTTTTTTATATGCAGGGATTGTAACAGAAAAATAAGGTCTCATTTAAGTATTATTATTTTATTATCAATTTTTTACGACTTATGGTATCTAGTCCAATTAAGTAAAGGCATATTGTTGTTAAAATTATAAAATCAGATTTTATATACCATGCAGCTGCGATATTAGCAGGAATCATGAATAAGAACCATAAACGTACATATGTCATGGAACTAGAAACTTTTGCCATTGTTCCTTTAAAAAATATTATAATGAATATAACTAATCCGGATAATCCAAATATTTCAAACATTTGTGCATAACCTACATCTGATGAAAAAAATCGCATCCGTTCTTGTACATTGAGACTATACCATTTTCCATATTCGCTTGTAAGATGAGGTATGCCAGTACCAAATATAAAGGTAATTGGATTATTATGCCATTCTGTAAAATAATATTTATATTCTTTTATTCTAATATCATCTTCACCAGACTTCTGGTTATCAATTTGTTGTTCTGTCTGATTTAACAATGTACCAACAATAGAATCATCTGATATATTGAACTTAGGTGTAAAAAAATATAATATAATACAAATAATTGCAGAAATACATATTATCTTCTTGTTATTCCAGACAAGATAGAAAAAACTTACAATAAATGTCCATAATATCAATTGTCTAGTAACTTGAAAGACAACAAAAATAAAAAATAAAATAGATGTGATTAACCATATATTTTTTTTACTTTCTTTAAATTTATTCAAACATAAGAAGCAAGCCAAAATTAGATTTCCTCTACCAACGAAATTAATTCTTGCTATACCTCTATCAGCAATTTCGCCACTTGATGATACTTCTCCAAATGTTATTTCGGGAAAACAATAGAATGCATAAGACCATAATATAATATAAATAAAACCAAATAACAATATATACTTTTCAAGTATTTCTTTATTTGGCTTTGTTTTCCATAAATAAAAAAATATCAAGATTTGTAAAGCGCCTCTTGTATAGAGATTAAATGTTAAGAATATAGACTGACCTTTAAATATGTAAGTCATTAAAATCGAACATAACGCAACAAATAAAAAAGTTCTAACAATGTTGTAAAAAGGCAAAGAATCTCGACTTTTAATCAAATACTTAAATGTATATAGTAATAAAAATAATATTAAAATATTACATGATATTTTAATTAAAAATTGATTAAAAAAATGTCCCCCATATAATTGATAAGCGAACAGTGTTATAATGCTAAATTGTATTAAAAAAGATAGTTCTTTTTTATTCCTAATATTATTATACATAATAAATAGATTCTTTAATATTGCAGAAAATAGCTATATTATTTGTGTTTAAATAATAAGTGTAATTTTGATATTAATTGAATAAATATTTCGTTTTTCAACACATAAATATTGCAAATTAAAAAATAAGCTACAGATAATATTAGTCCAGCAATAGATTTTAGCGAAAGTGTTGTATCTGATAGTAAAATACAAATAAATATCAATGGAATATTTAAGGTGATATGTTTGATTAGATTATTAATGGATAATGAAAATCCATATTGTTTCCGAAAATAAATAATTGAAAGTAGCAATATTGAAAATTCAGAACACACCCAACTAATAGACGAACCTACTGCTTTTAAATTAGGTGTTAAAATAATATTTAATACTACGCCAACTACAGCTCCTGTGAGACTTAATATAAGAATATTTTTAGACTCTTTGCTAGCCATCAAGAATTGTTGTATAATAATTTGTTCTAATGCTACAACAATAAGTAATGACATAACAATCTTAAACGGAGTTATGGCTCCTTCATAGCCGTCTCCTGCAATAATTTTTATAATTAATGTAGAATAGAAAAAGCATATTATGATAACAGGAATGCTTAATGAATAAACTAAATTAAATGTTCGATCTGCAATATCTTTTAATTCTTTCATGTTGTGTGAAGACAGTAATTCGCTTACTTTAGGGACCATTACTGCTGTAAATGCAGAAAACACCCCCATAAGTATACTATAAAGTTTGGTTGCTGTGGTGAAAAATCCAACTTCAATATTATTAGAAACAGAGCCCAAAAAAATGACATTAAAACTAGTATACATAGATGCTAATATCCTATATATTCCGTAATTTATGATAGCAGATATAAATAGTTTTAAATGGATATTTTTTATGGAAAATTTTACAAATTTGTGTGAATATCTATAATTCAAACATGAGTTGATTACTATTATTGAACATGTTAGCCCATAATAGATTAAAGCATCATCTGCTGTATGTACAAATATAAAAATGGCAATTATGTATATTAATCTGACTATAATAGAGCGTATTGTTATATAACGAAAATTGGATAATCCTTGAAAAAACCATTCTATGAGAAATGCGCTAAATAGTAATTTTAATATGCCAACTAATAGAAATGGCTTATATTGTTCAAAATAATTTATTGTATATGTCAAAGTTATTAATACTATGATACTAATAATTGTGAGAATCACATTAAAACTTATTAAAGAGGAGAAAACAATATTTAATGAATCTTTATTGTTCTTGTTTCTGGCGACTTCCCTAATTCCTAATGAGGCAATACCCAATGAAGCAAATAATACAAAATAATTAATTATACTATCAACATAATTACATAACCCAATTTTTGATACGCCTAAGGTACGTGTAATATATGGATACGTTAACAATGGAAATATATAGTTTGCCATCGTTAACGTTAAATTCCATAGAAAATTTATTTTTGTTCGAGTCATTATTATTTATGTTTAAATAAAATTATATGGCAATATTTACTAATATAGATTGCATAAGCATTGTTTTTTAATAAAATCTTCCACATTTCCCTTTAAAGTTATATACAAGATTTTGGGGTCTTTCTCCAACTTTTTTTGCTGGAATACCTGCAACGACAGTGTATGGTTCAATGTCTTTTGTAACTACACAACCGGCACAGCAAACAGCTCCTTCACCAATTGTAACTCCTGGTAAGACAATAACATTACTTCCAAGCCAAACACGGTCTTTTATGGTAACATTCATTTTTTTATTAGTTGGACATGCAAAATTAGGATCTCTATGATCATGTTGTAATGTATATATTGATACGTTTGAGGATAAATTTACATTTTCTCCCAATTCGAGTCCAGATCTGGCATCTAATATTGCATTGTCACCAATTATGCTACCCTTACCTATTTTTAATTTATAATGACATCTTATCTCTGTTTCAAAATGAAATATGACATTTTTCCCTATTTTGGCGCCAAGCCCTTTATAAAACCATTTTCTTATATGGTTAGACGGAAATGTTGAAATGTTATAATCCAAAAATCTATTAATACCGCCCCTTAGAAATTTATTTAAAATAAATAAAGGAACTGCAAATATCTTATATATAATATTATTTTTATTGCATTGATATAAATTATATCCTACTTGTAATGGATAAAACAGCACCAATAATATCCATTTCAAATACAAAACTATGACTAATACTAAAATTATATATGTCAAATTTCCCATAATTATCTCCCCTTATACATACTCTCATAATACTTCTGGTAGTCTCCAGAAGTAACATTATCCATCCATTCCTGGTTGTCGAGATACCAGCGGACCGTCTTCTCTATGCCTTCCTCAAACTGAAGGCTCGGCTCCCAGCCAAGCTCACGCTGCAGCTTGCTGCTGTCTATGGCATAGCGCATGTCGTGGCCCTTGCGGTCGGTAACGTGGGTGATAAGATCCATGTCCTCACCTTCCTTGCGTCCTAACAGGCGGTCAACAGTGTTGATTACAACCTTTATGATGTCGATGTTCTTCCACTCGTTAAAGCCGCCGATGTTGTATGTCTCGTTGACATTTCCTTTGTGGAATATAAGGTCTATGGCACGGGCGTGGTCTTCAACATAGAGCCAGTCGCGCACGTTCTCGCCCTTGCCATATACCGGCAGCGGTTTACGGTGACGTATGTTGTTGATAAACAGAGGTATCAGTTTCTCAGGGAACTGATAGGGACCGTAGTTGTTAGAGCAGTTGGTCACGATTGTTGGCATTCCGTAAGTGTCGTGGAAAGCACGTACAAAGTGGTCAGAGCTTGCCTTGCTTGCGCTGTACGGGCTGTGAGGGTTATACTTGGTAGTCTCCAGGAAGAACTTCTCGCCGTATGCCAGATGATGCTTGCCTGACGATGCCTTTGTTGTGAACGGAGGCTCCACGCCTTCTGGATGCGTCAGCTCCAGTGCGCCATACACTTCGTCGGTAGATATGTGATAGAAGCGCTTGCCCTCATAGCCTTCAGGCAGGCTTTCCCAATAAAGCTTTGCAGCCTGCAGCAGACTGAGAGTACCCATCACGTTGGTACGTGCAAAGGTGAACGGATCTTTGATAGAGCGGTCAACATGGCTCTCGGCAGCCAGATGGATAATTCCGTCAACATGGTATTTCTCCATGAGCTGCTGTATTGTGTCGAAGTCGCAGATGTCGGCCTTCACGAATGTGTAGTTAGGCTTATCCTCAATGTCCTTGAGGTTAGCCAAGTTACCGGCATAAGTCAGCTTATCGAGGTTTATGATGTGATACTCTGGATATTTGTTTACGAACAGGCGAACAACGTGTGAGCCGATAAAGCCGGCACCGCCGGTTATTATTATGTTGCGTTTGAAAGTCATAATTTTTTTATTTTTGGAGTAAATGTTTATGTAGGAGTTAAGAAGCATGTTTAAGTGAAGAACGAAGAGTGAAGAGTGAAAAATCCAAATGCTTTGAGGATTCTTGTCCAAAGATTGATAACTACAAGACTATTGGATTTTCTTGTCGCAAGCACTACGTTAGCTATTGTGCCGGCGGATCTGCGCTCCGCCGGTAAGAAGTATAAGAAACAAAGTTCAGCGTTAGCTAATTTGCAATCCGATAACTTCCTATATTGCATTATATCACAATTTTACGCTAACTTGGTATTTGGATTTTTTACTTTTCGCTGTTAACTTTTCACTCAAATAAGCGGTATTTTAAGCGGATTGAAAATCCTTATATTTTATTCCGGCGGAGCACAGATCCGCCGGCACATTAGCTTTGTGGATTCTTGTCAGCTACAAAACCTTTTGTGGATATTAATGTTTAACAGCGTCCATGTTCTTCATGCACACTTTCAGTGAGTCAGTCCAGTACGGAATGGTGATGCCGAAGGTCTGCTTGATTTTGGTCTTGTCTAGTACTGAGTAGGCAGGACGGGTGACGGGACTGGGGAACTCGTTGCTGTGGCAGGGCTGTATGTCGCATGACGTGTTGCCTGCCAGCTCGGCTATCTTCTTTGTGAAGTCGTACCATGAGCAGACGCCCTCGTTGCTGAAGTGATAGATGCCTGCCTTGCTGTAGCCTGACGCAGGTGCTTCAGCAGCATAGTCGTTGAGCACTGCCTTTATGGCTTCTGCCAAGTCGTAGGCGTAAGTAGGAGTGCCTGCCTGGTCGAACACCACGTTAAGTTTGGGCTTTGTGGCAGTGAGGTTAAGCATGGTCTTGACGAAGTTCTTGCCGAACTCAGAGTAGAGCCATGCTGTGCGGATGATTACATAGTCGCAGCCAACGCCTATGATGTTCTTCTCGCCTTCAAGCTTCGTTGCGCCATACACACCCGTAGGAGTGCCCTTCTGGTCCTCACGGCACGGAGTGTTGTAAGGATCGCCGCCGAAGACATAGTCGGTAGAGATCTGAATGAGCAGTCCGCCGACTTCCTTCATGGCTTCAGCCAATATCTTTGGTGCGTCGGCATTGAGCTTACGGCACAGCGCCTCGTCGCTCTCTGCCTTGTCAACGTTGGTGTAAGCAGCACAGTTGACTATGCAACCAACGCCGTTGTCCTTTACGATACGGCGCACAGCCTCCGCGTCAGTGATGTCGAGTATGGTTGTCTCCACGCCTTCGGGAGCCACCACATCAGTAAATATATATTTATAGTCAGTATCTTTGCTTATTATGCGCATCTCATTGCCTAACTGGCCGTTTGCGCCGGTAACTAGAATTTTCATATTTTAGGAGTTAAAGTAGTTAAAGAAGTTATCGCCAACAAGTTGGCTAGGAGTTAAAGTCAATAGCCAACGTAGTGCGTATTTAAGTGTAGAGTGAAAAATCCATGTTCTTTGTGGTAAATAACCCACAAGAGTAATCATAATTTCTCCAT